>ERZ826016.9-NODE-9-length-250778-cov-16.233736_pt1 | contig 250778 bp, 198 predicted proteins | sample MGYA00519872_ERZ826016 | MGnify/ENA primary metagenome ERZ826016 (study PRJEB31778, sample SAMEA3449218) | human gut metagenome | biome: human gut; feature: human-associated habitat; material: faeces | place: United Kingdom | collected 2010/2012 ... | reverse complement strand
TTTGTCGTGTTTTATTTTGTGTTTGTGTTGTGACGGTGCTGCGACGTGAGTCGAGACACCGTCTTTTTCTTTTTATTATCTCCGTCCAAACAAATCACCACTTACATTTAAGACTTCTTTATGAATGCGTTGCAATGCGCATCCGCTTATATATTTTACTATATCACTCTCCCTGTCAGCTAAAATAAAACATAAAAATATATGATTTACTTCACAAAGAAAAAAAATCAGCCGGAAGCGATAATCTAATCACTTCCGGCTGACAGTATATTAAATTTAGTCTTATATTATTTCTTTTCCCTGCCCAAACGCCAAACGATTGTACCTTTGGAAGAAAGAACCAATGAGTCTGCATCGAGTTTCACCACATTCAGAGTATCACTTCCTTCAATAGTCTGCTTGTTTCCAATGCTTTCATAACCCAATATCAGAATATCATCTTCCAAATCCCAATTCCTCATCTGGAGTGTTGCCATGTTGATAGAAGCCGCCGTGCCATCATCATTCAGTGTGAAACCTTGCACTTCGTCTGCATTGATAGGGTTAGGTTCTACCCAACTACCCTGTATATAATAATAAGGAGAATGAGTGGTGACAACCAAATCCACGGCCTTAAGCACCTCTACTCCATCCATGTTTTCTTTCTGATAAGTGATTCTGACCGAATCATCTACCAACACTCCGGGAACTTTAGCAGGATCGGCATTCATTGTCGAGATGTTCACGGTATCACCCGCATCGGTTATCAAAGTTATGTTGTTCATGGAAGCGTCATAGACCAGTCCGTTTACTTCCTGAGGAGCATTTGCCTGTTTGCAAGACATTAATCCGACGAGCAACAGTGCACATAAACCGGAAGAGAAGATTGTTTTTTGCATAATATATAAATAAAATAGGTTAGTAATCAGCCACAAAGATAAAAAAAAGTGAGATTACTTATAGTCTGTAACCCCACTTTAACATCTCGTTTCTGCCTACTTCTGCCAAGCATTTTCCCAGAAACTTCTTCAATTTCTCTTTCATTACTCTTTCAATTTTAATTGTTCTTACAGTGACAATACAAAATAAGAATCAAACAATCTTTTAATTAACCTTTTCATAACTTTTACCTTTCTGTTTTAGTTTTACTTCTTAAAACTTTTCGGGTTAAGCATTACATAACCCCAAATATTAGCATCACTATCAGCTAATCTTTTTAGTAAATCCTTGAACGCTTTCATACTGTTATCCTTTTTTTTATGTTTTACAACACAAAAATAATACCTATTTAGGAAACAGCAATGCAATTAAGGCAGAAAAGTATGTTTTACAGCACATTTCTTGATGTATATCAAAGAAAGTCCTTTGGGATGACACAAGAATGAAACATTGACGAATGGAAAAGGATGAAATATTGTCAGTATGCTGACACATTGTAGCCTATATACTAAAGAAGGCTGTCTAAAATGCTAATTCAGCACCCAAGACAGCCCACCTTTAATTATAACAAAACATTAAAACATAGGTAACTGGTAGATAAATCCTATTGATACTCTGTTCGTTGTATAATTTTCCTGACCTAAAGCCTTTGCACGGGCGGTAAAGTCATAAGAACGACCTACGTAGGTGAGGAAGAAATGCAGGTTGGTTTCCATCGGATAGAACTCAACACCTGCAAAGTATCCCCATGCGGTGCGATATTTACCTTTTTCCATTTCACCACACTGCTTGGTTACGGATGCTGTTTCATACATGCCTTTCACAAAAGCATTCCATTTAGGCAAGAAACGGTAGTTCAACTTTGTTACCAATGACAGGTAGCCTGCATTGAAAGCATTGTGCCCGTAAGGTTTGCCCACAATACCGGTAATGATACCCTTGCGGTCTATACCTTCCTGTGAGTACATGAAGTCCAGAAACATATTAAACTTGTTCACATTCAGTTCATTACCCACTGCATAGTAATACATGTATTTGTCTTTTGCCTCATTCATCACGGAAGCCGACCAGCGGGTTTTGAATACATCATTAAAGTTACCGTTCCAGTTCAAGGTATAAACCAGCGGAAGTTTGCCCGATCTCAAGTCAGGGAGTTTGCCATCCACTTCCTCAATGCCATAAGTGCTGTTGAAGGAACCGTTGCGGCTATCCAATATCTGAAGGTTCAACTGCTGAGTGGGAGTTACGTTGAAACCGATATTCAAACCGGTCATGAAGTTACTCATGTTCTCTATCATATCACTGTATTCGTAAATATCGATAGGGTTGAGGTCGAACTCAAAGCCACCGTAGGCAGCACACTGCTTTCCGGCAAAGAATGAGAAACGGTCGCCAAGCTTCACTCCTATTCCTGCATAGTCGATAGAAGTAGGAATATTGTCGATTGTTCCGTTAGCATCGTTCGAACGGTTCAGGCGTTGTCTGTAACGATAGGAAAGCCAACTGTTGATGTTTCCTTTTGCTTCGATGCGGAGTTGCCTCATCTTGAAAGCGCCTTGCTCGAAGCCATCACGGAAGTTTGCATCAAAACTACCTTGCATATTCAGGTACAAGTTGAACTTATCCTGTTTCTTTTTCACATTGGTGAGTTCTTCATACAGGGTTTTATCGCCAAGAAACTTATCATTTTTCTCTGTGTTTTGAGCGTACACTCCCTGCATGCTGCCCGCCAAGAGCAGCATAAATATTATTTTTCTCATAATCAGTCAGATTTTAGTACTCGTTAAAATATTCTTGTATCTGCTTCCAGTCATTTGTTTTAGTCAATGCAAGCATCAACAGCACGCGGGATTTCTGAGGGTTCAACTCCTGAGAAGCCACAAACTGATATTCGGCATCGTTCACTTCGGCATCAAGAGAAGTAGGCCCTGTCGGCACTCTGGAAGAACGAACCACAAGGATTCCTTTCTTACGTGCATCAATCAACACCGGGAAGATGTTCTTATGAATATTTCCGTTACCCACACCTGCATGGATAATACCTTTATATCCGTTGCCAAGCATCGGAGTAACCATATCGGCTTCAATGTTTGAATAGCTGTAAACGATTCCCACTTTCGGAAGCTGGTTGAGATGAGTAACATCAAAGACAGACTGAGTGGTATGTTTCTTCAACGGAGACATATTGTAAGTAACCTTACCATTGAGCACATAACCGAGCGCACCCGAATTAGGAGCTTGGAAAGTCTGCACGTCAACCGTATTCATCTTCAACACACTTGCAGCGCCAAGCACAATCCCGTTCATAGCCACAAGCACACCTTTATTCTTAGATTCTTTTGCCCCGGCAACCACAACGGCATTGTACAGGTTAAGAGGACCATCGGCACTGATAGCAGTAGAAGGGCGCATTGCACCAACCAATACCACCGGTTTATCGCTCTTCACCGTCAGGTTCAGGAAGTAAGCAGTTTCTTCCATAGTATCGGTTCCGTGAGTGATTACGATACCGTCAATATCCGGACGCTTCAAAAGCTGATTGATTTTCTTTGCCAAAGTCAGCCACACTTCATCGTTCATATCCTGTGAACCGATCTTCACAATCTGTTCGCCGGTTACGTTGGCAATGTTCTTTATTTCGGGAACAGCATCGAGCAACGTACCGATAGCCACCTGTCCGGCAGTATAGTTTGTAGCAGTAGCCGAAGTACCTGTTCCGGCAATCGTTCCACCGGTTGCAAGAATATGGATATTAGGCTTCTGTGCAAAAGCCATCATTGCTGAAAACAGTAGCACTACCGCTACCATACCAAATCTTCTAATTTCTTTCATGACTCAATTATTATTTAGGTTTAAAAAATAAAGTAGATTAATTCTCTCTTTAAAATAGCTGGACGAACAACAGTCCCAGCACAATGGCAACTACCGTAGCCACCATGCCCGGCATCATAAACGAGTGGTTGAGCACATACCTGCCGATCCGGGTTGTTCCCGTGCGGTCAAAGTTAATGGCAGCCACCACCGTAGGATAGTTCGGGATAAAGAAATAGCCGTTCACAGCCGGGAACATGGCAATCAGCATGTAAGGCGATATTCCCAAAGCAATGCCCAGCGGCATCAAAGCCCGCACCGTTGCAGCTTGGCTATATAACAGTATGGACATCACAAACAAAGCGATGCCGAACAGCCAAGGCATCTGGCGCACAATCCCTTCGATAGACTGGGTAAGTTGCGCCATATTTCCATTCAGAAACGTATCACCCATCCATGCAATACCGAAGATAGCGATTACCGCCTGCATTCCGGCAGGGAACACAGAACCTTGGGTTGCCTTTATACCGTCGGTCTTTGTCACTATCAATATGATAGCCGCTGCCGACAGCATGATGATTTCTATAATGGAAGACATCCCCAGCGTAACCGTTTCCCCGTCGATAAGGAAAGTGGGGCGCATGCCTTCAAGCGAACCGAAAAGAACGATAAACACCGTGGCAAGGATAAATATCAATACCGAAAGCATTGCATGGCGTTTGTTCTTCACGTCATCTATCTTTATTTTCTTCCCGTCAAAGTATCCTTCGGCCAAGCGTTTCTGGTATTCGGGATCGTCCACCAACTCCTTGCCTACACGCATGGAGCAGAGCGCACCCACCAGCACACCGAGGATAGTTGCGGGGATAGTGATTTTCAGAATATCAAATAAGGTAATGTCGAACCCGGCAAGCAAACCGAGCAAAGCAACCGTAGCCGCCGAAATAGGACTTGCCGTGATAGCCTGTTGGGAAGCGATGACCGCAATGCCCAACGGACGTTCGGGACGGATTTTGGTTTCGGTTGCCACCTCCGCAATGACCGGAAGCACAGAGTAAGCCACATGACCGGTTCCGGCAACGAAAGTAAACAAGTAAGTAACAATGGGACTGAGAATAGTAACATGAGAAGGGTTCTTGCGCAACAACTTTTCGGCAAGTTTCACCATATAATCCAACCCACCGGCAGCCTGCATGCAGGAAGCTGCGGAAATAACAGCGGCAATCATCAGCATCACATCAATCGGGGGCGCCGTGGGTTGCAAACCAAACACAAACGTGAGTATGCCCAAGCCTACTCCTCCCATTACTCCCAACCCGATGCCGCCCAAGCGGGCACCTATAATAATAGCCGTTAATACAAATAGTAATTGTAATATCATATATGTTTTATTTAAGTTCGGGCAAAGATAGGTTAATTACATTTGTCCAAACTTGGAAACTATACCCTTAACAACAAAAAAGAAGTTAAAAAGTTTAGCAGTTTTCAAACAATTCAGACCAATAAAATATTTATCCACTTTCTATGCTCAAATAAAAAAGCGAGCGCAAATATAGCAATATGTCACAAAATATACCCAATTACACACTGTTATGATGCAAAGTTAAAGTTTATTAACTTAATACTCTAATACATTGCTTACAAAACAATTTAGCATACCTTTGGTTATTATTTCAAAGATAATAAGAGTAAACTGTTAATATACATATATTATGGAACAAAAACTATCAAAAGAAACTCGTACGGAGAGTGACTTAATCGGCAGCCGTGAAATACCGGAAAGTGCATTATACGGAGTACAAACACTTAGAGGAATTGAAAACTTCCGCATCAGTAAATTCCACCTGAACGAATATCCTTTGTTCATCAACGCCCTTGCCATTACCAAAATGGGAGCAGCTATCGCCAACTTCGACCTTGGTTTGCTAACCGAAGAACAAGCCGATGCCATACTCAAAGCCTGCAAGGAAATTCTTGAAGGCAAGCATCACGAACAGTTCCCGGTGGACATGATTCAGGGCGGTGCCGGAACCACTACCAACATGAATGCCAATGAAGTGATTGCCAACCGTGCCCTCGAACTTATGGGACATAAACGTGGCGAGTACCAGTATTGTTCACCAAACGACCATGTAAACCGTTCGCAGTCAACAAACGATGCCTATCCCACTGCCATACATATAGGAATGTACTACACCCACCTCAAACTGGTGAAGCATTTTGAAGAAGTGATTGCAGCCTTCCAGCGCAAAGCGGAAGAGTTCAAACACGTCATAAAAATGGGACGCACACAGCTTGAAGATGCAGTGCCAATGACACTTGGACAGACTTTCAACGGATTCGCAAGCATTTTGCGCGATGAGATAAAGAACCTCAACTTTGCAGCTCAGGAATTCCTTATCGTAAACATGGGAGCAACAGCCATAGGTACAGGTATCACCGCAGAGCCCGAATATGCAGAAAAATGCGTAGCAGCCCTCGGTAAGATTACCGGACTGGACATCAAACTATCCGATGACTTGGTGGGCGCAACTTCCGATACTTCCTGCCTTGTTGGCTATTCTTCGGCCATGAGACGTGTAGCCGTGAAGATGAACAAGATATGCAACGACCTTCGTCTGCTTGCATCAGGCCCTCGTTGCGGACTGGGAGAAATCAACCTTCCTGCCATGCAGCCGGGTTCGTCCATCATGCCGGGAAAGGTTAACCCCGTTATCCCCGAAGTGATGAACCAGATAGACTACAAGGTTATCGGCAACGACCTTTGTGTAGCCATGAGCGGCGAAGCTGCCCAAATGGAGCTGAACGCAATGGAACCTGTCATGGCACAATGCTGCTTCGAGTCGGCATACCTGCTGATGAACGGATTCGACACGCTGCGCACCCTTTGTATCGACGGCATCACTGCCAACGAAGATACTTGCCGCCGTCACGTGCACGACAGCATCGGAGTAGTAACCGCGCTGAACCCCGTAATCGGATACAAGAACTCTACCAAGATAGCCAAGGAAGCCTTGGAGACAGGCAAGGGAGTTTACGAGCTTGTATTGGAACACAACATACTTTCCAAAGAAGACTTAGACACCATCCTGAAACCGGAGAACATGATAAAACCGGTGAAATTGGATATTAAGCCTAATATTTAATCAAAGACAGAAAGGGCGTTTCGACTGAAACGTCCTTTTGTTTTTCCGAAAACGTCCCTGCGTTTCACCCGAAACGTAAGGACGTTTTCCTGTTTCACCCATTCCGTTTCAGGAACAACCTGCGGTCTATGGACGGCGGCAACTCGTTCTCATAGTGCGTGACGAAGATTACCGTTTTATCCCTGCGGTGGCAGAAAGCCTCGACAATCTCCCTCACCATCCGGCGGTTCTTCATATCCAAACCGTGGAGCGGCTCGTCCAGAATCAGCAGTTCGGGATCTTTCACAAAGGCGCGGACAAGCAGGGCAAGGCGTTGTTCCCCGCTGGAAAGTTGCAGGAACGGGCGGTCTTTCAAGCCAAGTATGCCGAAAATATCCATCCACCACTCGCACACACCCAGTTGTTCGGGCTGAGGTTTCTTGTACAGACCGATGGAATCGTGAAGCCCGGAAGCCACAATATCAATCGTAGGCAGGTTCTTCAAGTAGGCACGGTGCATCTCCGGACTGACGTAACCGATGTGCTGCTTTATCTCCCAGATGCTCTCACCCGAACCTCGCTTGCGCCCGAACAAGGTGATGTCGCACGCATAAGACTGAGGATTATCGGCACAAACCAAGCTCAGCAAAGTAGATTTCCCTGCTCCGTTTTCACCGGAGAGCGCCCACTTCTCCCCCCGTAGCACCGTCCAATCCAGCTCTTTCAATATAGTGCGCGCGCCGTAGCGGATGCTGACTTTGTTCAAGTCCACCACATGTTCGGAAGTGAGCAGGTTGTCGCCATAAGGCAGATTAAGGATGCGTTCCGCTTTCTCCGGAGGCAGTCCCGGCACGGCGGCATTGCTATTCTCAGCTATATAGGCTTCGCGGGTGAGCTTCTCGCCGCACGTGCGGTTCTCCACCGGGAGCACATGGGTGATGAAAGCGGGGATGTCATCCGTTTTAGACAGCACCAAGACCACTTGCAGGGAAGTGACTTCGGTGAGTCCCTTGAGCAGAGCATGGAGTTGGTCGCGCGTTTTGGCATCCAACCCGATGAAGGGATTGTCCATGACGAGCACGCGCGGATTGGTGAGCAACGTCTTGGTAAGTTGAAACTTGCGCAACTCCCCGCTCGACAGCATAATCAAGTGCTTGTCCAGCATCGGTTCTATGTTGAAAAGCGCATACAGCTCATCGCGCAGATGTTCGTCCTTTGCCTCGCCCAAAGCCTCGCGCACAAGAGGGGAATCTTCGTTCTCGGTAGAGTTCCAGCGTTGCTGGTAATAGTAGTTTGCATCGGCTGCGCCATAGGTGTCGCGGAAAGCGATGTATTTCACATTTTCATAAACGGTGTTGGTAGCCGAGGGCGAAAAGTCATAACTCAGTGTCCCGTCTTTCAAAGGATATTTACCCAAAAGGGTGTCCACCAGCAAGCTCTTTCCGCTTCCGTTGGGGCCCACTATCGCCAGATGCTCGCCCGTGGCAAGGCTCATGGTGAGAGGGTGGCGGAAACGGTAGACCTCATTGCGCACCTCTCCGCCCTGTATTTCGATAATTGCTTTTGTCATTTTTATGTTTACATATTGGTTGACGGAGCAAAGGTATAAAAAACAGCAAGACGAACCGCAGCCCGGCGGAAAAACTATCCCGCAGTAGTTGGGGGATTACCTTGCGGTGGTTGGGTGGTTACTGCAGGGTAAACGGGCGGTTACCTTGCGGTAGTTGGCAGGTTTACACTCCACTGAATGCGCTGAATCCGCCGTCGATAGGAAGCAAAGCTCCTGTGATGAAGCTCGCCGCATCGCTGCAAAGGAACTGCACGGCGCCGTTGAGTTCGGTAATATCTCCGAAACGTCCCATCGGGGTTTTGGCAAGGACTTTGCGGCTGCGGTCGGTGAGACTGCCGTCGGGGTTGATGAGCACGGCACGGTTCTGGTCGCCGATGAAGAAACCGGGTGCAATGGCGTTGACACGCAGCCCGTCGCCATACTTCAACGACAACTCGCTTGCCAGCCATTGCGTGAAGTTGGTTACCGCCGTTTTTGCCGCCGAGTAGCCCGGCACACGGGTAATGGCGCTATATGCCGCCATAGACGACACGTTGATGATGCACCCGCGCTGCTGCTTTGCCATTACCTCGCCGAATACCATAGAGGGATAAACCGTCCCGTTCATGTTGAGGTTGGTCACCTTTTCCCAATCGGCTATCTTCATGTCGAAGAAAGGCTGGTCGGGCGCAAGGGTAGCTCCGGGCATGTTTCCCCCGGCAATGTTGCAAAGGATGTCTATCCTGCCCCACTTTTCCACTATCTGCGCGGCTACCGTTTTCAGGCTCTCCACATCGAGCACATTGCCGATGATGCCGATTGCCTCGCCGCCTATCTCTTCGAGTTCCGCAATGCGTTTGTCCAGTTGTTCTTGGCGGATGTCGATAGCCACCACTTTTGCTCCTTGGGCTATGAAGTGCTTGGCAATGCTTCCGCCAAGCACACCGCCCGCACCTGTAACCACAGCCACTTTACCGGCTATGCTGAATAATTCGTTCATACCTTTATTTTTGATTAATTATTGCCATCATACCTTCTACCTGTGCCAAAGCAAGCATGCGCCCGTGGAAGGAGTAACCGGGGTTATAACCCTTGTCCGCATCATTGAGCATCAGGCGGCCGTGGTCTACGCGCATAGGCACGCCGGGACATTCTTTCTCGAAAATGCGCACCAGTTCCGTGATGTGCCCCCTGCCCGAAAGGTGGGATGCCTCGATGAAATTGCCGTCGGGAGTGGCGTTGGTGCTGCGCAGGTGGATGAAATGCGTGCGCGATGCAAACTTGCGGGCAAGGGCAGGCACATCGTTGTGAAGTCCTGCGCTGAGAGAGCCTGCACAAAAGGTCAGCCCGTTGTGCGGATTATCCACGGCATGGAGGAACCAGTCGATGTCTTCTTCGCCGGTAACGATGCGGGGCAAACCGAGCATCTGACAGGGCGGATCATCGGGGTGCACACAGAGGTTTACGTCGTATTCCTCGCACACAGGCATCACTTGTTCGAGGAAATACTTCATGTTCTGCCTCAGCGCATCGCGGTCTATGCCTTCATAAAGCCGGAGCAAACGGCGGAAAATGGCTACCGGGTTTTGGTCGCCTTCCTTGATATTGCCGTTCACAAAGCCTTGTGTCTTTACGATTATGGTATCTACAAGGGCATCTTTCTCGGCTTCGGTTATGGTTTTGTGCAGGGCACGCACCTTTTCCATTTCCGCAGGAGTGTAGTCTTTTTCTGCTCCTTCGCGCTCAAGAATGCAGCAATCGAAGTAGGCAAAGCGGATTTTGTCGAAGTAAAGAGACGATGTGCCGTCTGCCCACGGGTGGGTGAGGTCGGTGCGAATCCAGTCTATCACGGGCATAAAGTTATAACAAACCGTGCGCACTCCCGCCTTGCCCAGATTGGCAAGGCTCTCTTTGTAGTTGTCTATCAAACGTGCCCGGTCACTGCCGGCATACTTGATGGCTTCGCAAACGGGCAGGCTCTCCACCACAGACCAGCGAAGTCCTGCCTCCTCAATGTAGTTTTTCGTGTTTTCTATTGCTTCCCGTGTCCAAACTTCTCCGTTGGGCACGTGGTGAAGTGCTGTGACGATGCCTTCCACTCCTATCTGCCTGAGCATGGCAAGCGTAATATTGTCCTTCTTACCGAACCATCTCCATGTTTTTTCCATACTGTTTCCGTTCATGTTTGCAAAGGCAAATGTAATGCAAGCATCGGGAAAACGATTCACACAAAGTGTTAATTATCAAAGAAGTGTACAATTGTAGCATCATTCGTACGTTTATACTATCCCGCGGCGGGCACGGACTTTCGTCCGTCATGCTTCCACTTTCGCCGCTTTTCTGCGGTTGCCCAAGATAACCAGCGCCACAGCCACGAGAATCACTACAATGCCGAAGTACTGCCATCCGCGGACTTCCTCGCCAAGAAACAGCACACCCACCGCCACTGCCGTGAGCGGTTCCATGCAGCCAAGCACGGCGGTAATGGTGGAACCCACCTTGTGTATGGCAAGAATGAGGAACAGGTTGGATACCAAAGTAGGAATCAAGCCGAGCAACACCAAGTCCAATCCTATGCCGAAACCGGGGATAGGGTCCAGCCCTTCACCGTGAAACAGGACATTGACACCGCATTGCAGGGCAGTGAAGAAGAGTACATAAAACGTCATTGCCAAGCCGTCCACCCGGGAAGCGCACGACTGCTTCACTCCCACTATATAACTTCCATACGCCACCACCGTGATGAGCACAATCCCCACGCCGAACATGCTGATGCTTCCGCCGGAGTTACCGGAACTCAGCAAATAAACTCCGCCCACGGCCAAGGCTATGGCAATCATCATAATGGCGGAAAGCTTCTCGTGGAACAGGCTCACCATGAGCATTGTCACGAATACGGGATAGAGGAAGTGGATAGTAGTGGCAATGCCCGAAGGGATATACAAATAGGATTCGAGCAGGAAAAGGGAGCTTGCCATATAGAAAACACTCAGCCCGATGATAGTAAACAGTTGGCGGCGCGTGATTCTCATGTCCGTTTTCCTAACAAGCACGAGCAGCCCCATGAGGACGGCGGAAAACGCCATGCGGTAAAACAACACGGAAGTGGTGCTCATGCCACTGCGCAAGGCAGGGACGGCAAACATAGGTATCATGCCGAAAGAAGCGGAAGAAAGCAGGGCATAGAGTATGCCTTGGAAACGTTTCAGTGAAGTGTGCATAGTTGCAAATTGAAAAAGAACATAATAAACAATTCCCCTCCTTATCGAGGAGGGGTTAGGGGTGGTGGTAGGAAAGAATACCTCCGGGCAATCATCTGCAAACAGGTATGTATTGCCTACCACCACCCCCTGCCCCTCCTCCATAAGGAGGGGAGATTGGATGTATCTTTACTTATAAATAATCAGCGCCGACTGTGCAGGGACAAAGATGTCTCCACCTACGAGCTGCCCCATTCCATTCAGGTTGATTTTACCGTCCTTTGCTACAACGGTGTAGCGCCCGGCAGGGATGTTGAGCTTGGCAGGGGCTTTGTTGCTGTTCAGAGCCACGATGATGTCCTCCCACTCGTCGCCATTGGCATTGTCTTTCAGGCGGAAAGCTATCAGGTTACTGCCCTCCACGGGAAGGAACTCCATGCGCTCGCGCACCATGTCTGCATCGCCCATGCGGAAAGCAGGGTGCGCCTTGCGGAGTGCTATCAAGCCTTTGTAGTACTCGTACACGTCTTTGTTCAACGTTTTACGGTTCCAGTCTATGGCATTGATGCTGTCCGGGCTTTGGTAGGAGTTGTGCACGCCTTTCTTGTCGCGCATCACTTCTTCGCCGGCATAGATGAAAGGAATGCCTTGCGAGGTGAACACCGCCGTTTGAGCCAGTTTGTCCATACGGGCAAGTTCCTCCGGAGTGATGTCTGCCGGGGTGGTTGCCTTCAGGCGGTCTACGAGACACATATCGTCGTGGCAGCTCACGTAGCTGATCATCTGCGTTGGCTGGTCTGCCCACGGTGCTTTGCTGTAATTCACCGAATCGTTGTTTATCTGCGGATGCGGGATAGCTCCGACAAGCCCGAACTTCACGCTTTCTTCGTTGCCCGGCAAGCCTACCACGAATGCGCCTTTGTTGTTGTCGCTCCACGAACCGCGAAGCCCGTCGCGAATCTCGTCGCTGAACGCTGCGATGCGGGGCATCTTGTCGGTGTTTGCTTTCATGGCAAGCGAATCGGCAGGGAGTTGCGGTTGCTCTGCCGCCCAGCCTTCACCGTAGATGATGATAGAAGGATCTATCTTATCGAGCGCCTTGCGGATTTCGTTCATCGTTTCAATATCGTGTATTCCCATGAGGTCGAAGCGGAAGCCGTCGATGTGGTATTCCTTCACCCAGTGGAGAACAGATTCCACCATGAACTTGCGCATCATCTCGCGCTCGCTTGCCGTTTCGTTGCCGCAGCCGGAGCCGTTTGCCAACGTTCCGTCCGGCTTGTGGCGGTAGAAGTAACCGGGTGCGGTGCGCTCAAAGTTGGAATCTTCCGTGTTGAACGTGTGGTTGTAGACCACATCCAGCACCACGCGGATGCCTGCCTTATGCAAAGCCTGCACCATTTCCTTGAATTCCTTGATGCGGACGGCAGGATCGTATGGGTTGGTGGAGTAAGATCCGTCGGGCACGTTATAGTTCACGGGATCATATCCCCAGTTGTATTTGCCTTCGTTCAACGTGGTTTCGTCCACCGATGCATAGTCATAAGACGGCAGCAGGTGCACGTGTGTCACCCCCAAGTCCACCAAATGGTCGATACCCGTGGACTGTCCCGCCGGGTTCTTCGTTCCGTGCTCGGTCAGTGCAAGGAACTTTCCCTTGTTCCTGATGCCAGAGGTAGAATCCACAGAGAAGTCGCGGTGATGCATTTCGTAGATAACGGCATCGGCATCGCTTTTCAGTTCCGGGCGCACATCGGCATCCCACCCCGCAGGGTTGGTCGTGGCGAGGTCTAGGACAGCGGCACGCTTTCCGTTCACTCCCACGGCTTTCGCCATGATTCCCGGAGTGTCGCCCAGCCACTTGTCGCCAATCTTCACATTGAACGTGTAGAATTTCCCTTTCAGGTCTTCCTGCACGGCTGCATTCCACGTGCCTTCATCGCCACGCTCCATGGCAATGGTCTTGTAGGCAGAGCCTTCATTGCCCGAATCGAAAAGCATCAGGCGTACTTCATCCGCAGTGGGCGCCCAAAGCGTGAACTTTGTTTCCGCCGGAGAATACTGCATCTCGGTGAGGCTGCCCGAACGCACCGGGTACTCGTCATAAGAGGCATACTCTTTCTTTGCTGTGGTGCAACTAATAGCTGTTGCCATCAATGACATAACAATTACATTTTTAACTACTTTCATTCTTCTTCTATTCACTCCTTTTTTATTCACTTGTTTTACATTTTAACCTTATCGGGGTTCTTGCTGATAAAGTCCTTCCAACTGTGATAGGCGTTGTCCAGCGCCGGGCGTCCGGCTTGCAGGAAGTGGCAATAGGCAGCCGCCAGCCCGTCCGTGGCATCCATTTGCGGGAGCATACTCTCCTGCGGGATGCGCAACATGCGTTGAAGCATGTCCGCCACTTGCTCTTTGGATGCCTGACCGTTACCGGTTATCGCCATTTTTATCTTCAACGGGGCATACTCCGTTATGGGAATGTCCCTGCTCAACGCCGCCGCCATTGCCACTCCCTGCGCACGTCCGAGCTTGAGCATGGACTGCACGTTCTTTCCGAAGAAAGGGGCTTCGATGGCAAGCTCATCGGGCAGATAGGATTCGATGACGCCGATGACGCGCTCAAAGATGCGGCGCAGTTTCAGGTAGTGGTTGTCGTACTTGCGCAGGTCTATCACGCCCATTGCCACAAGTTCGGGTTTGTTTCCCACCACGCGCAGCACTCCGTAGCCCATGATAGTGGTTCCGGGATCAATGCCTAAGATGATCTTTTCCTTGACCGGGGCAATCATTCCATTACCTCCATCAGCGTGGGAATGCCCACTACCTTGTCTTTGAATATGCTCACCAGTTCGTTGTTCAGCCTCGCTCCCTGCTGCATGTGCCAGCGGTGGAGCGCGGCGCTGCTTTCCACTTCCCACTGCAAGGAGAAACTTTCGCTTCCTTCTTCCTTGTGGCTCAACAGGCGGCACAGGCGGGGATTGGTGAGCAGACCGGTTGTCTTTACCTCTTCCACGTAGACCTCATGCAGCCAAATCAGGAAATTCTTCTGCACATCGTCGTCCACATGGAAAGTCGTATTGTATAGTAACATGGTTTCTGTTCTTTATTATTTTACGCAAAGATAATGTATATTCCGAATATATTCTTATATTTGCCGCGTTAAAGTTCGTTGAGGGGCATTAGCTCATCTGGCTAGAGTGCGACACTGGCAGTGTCGAGGTGACCGGTTCGAGTCCGGTATGCTCCACTATCAAACAAAAAATTACCCCGAAGTAGCGCATCCACTACTTCGGGGTAATTGCTTCTTTACCTTGCGGTAACCGGGTGTTTACTTAGGGGTAATTATTTCCTTCCCAGCAGCCGGCTTATCCACCCGAACCGCTTGTTTGTTCGGTAGAGGATGAAGAGAACCAGCACTCCCCAAAGGGCTTTGCCCGTCCGCACGAAGAACGATTGCCACCATGAAAGGGGCTTTTCCACATATACTTTCTTCTCCACCTCAAAGGGAACGGGGATGCTGTCCACGCGCAAAACCGAATCGCGCACCACCCTGTCACGGTAGCGGGTGATGTACTTTTCCATCCAAACGGTGTCGCCCCGAACGGAGAGGAAGATGCTGTCACGGGCATAGACCGAATCCGTGCGCCAGCGGTCGCGATACTCCGTCCGCACGCTTTCCACCGGGACGTACTGCGTTTTGCAGCCTGCCAGACTCACTGCCAGCAGGAGGATAGTTGCTAGGCGCTTCATGGTCGTATCACGGTGTTTTTCAGGAAGTTGGAAAACTCGCTCCGCACGTCGAAGCAGGGACACGACTTGATGAACTCGCAGGGTTCTACCTCGCCACTGCCGTCCGTGTCGGGCGAGGTGTCGCGGTGTCCCAGCAGTTCGGCAATGGGGTATTCGCGGCACAGCTTCGCCACGAGTTCGCGCAGGGCGGTGCGTTGGGCTTCGGTGCGGGTGTCGGCAGCTTGCCCGGAGGCATCCAGCCCGCCGATGTAACAAATGCCGATGCTGTGCTTGTTGTAGGATTCGCCCGAAAAGCCTTTTGTGTTGCAGTGTGCCCCGTCAATGGAAAGCGGACGGCCGTTCTCCACCAGCCCATCGAGGTCTATCACGAAATTGTAGCCTATCTGGGCAAAGCCCCGTGCCCGGTGCATGCGGTCGATGTCTCTTGCCCGGAGGTCCTGCTCCGCACGTGTGGCGGAGCAGTGGATAATGATTGAATCTATTTGTTTCATTTTGTTTCGTCTTCTTCAATTTCAATTATGTCGTTCTTCTTGGCGAAGAACTTAAACACGTTTATCTTCATTTTCTTTCCCCTTGCCTCGAAGTAGTTGGTGTAGCAGGAGTTTATCTCGATGCCGTAGACCACCAGCATGACCGTGGCAGGCAGAAATGCGATGCTGAAGGGTGTGCCGAATGCTTCTCCCATAGCTCCCGCCACGAATATCCAGCAGAGGTAGTCTATCATCTTGTTGACCGTTCGGCGCACCGCCCTCGATGCCCGTATCACTTCTTTCCGATACCGGGCTGCTTCTATGCCGAATCTGAGGTCGGCAATTATCAGTACCAGACCGAGGAGCAAGAACCACCGAAGTGGTTCTATGAAGTCTGTGAATCCGCTCAGAGCGGTTGCAGTTATTCCTGCGGTTATGTTTCTTTCGTTCATGGTTTTGATTGTTGGGTTTGCAAGTGGGGCTACATGGAAACCCAACTGTTATTACTATATCTATAAAGCCCTTTCTCGTTAACCTTTATTCCATAGTTACCGAAGCGAACTTCAAAGCCCTCGTTGTCACTAAAGTACAAATACTTGTTACTGCCATATCTTGAAACCAAACCGTTACTTCCCAAAATATTACAGTTTAGTAAGCGTTCTATCTTTATCCAGTTTATATGCAACCCCAGTTGAACAGTTAATACATCATCATAATCTAAGGTGGGAGTGGAATAACTCATATATACATCAAGATAATATTTTCCCGCATCCAAAAGGTTACGTGAATTATCGAGATTCCCCATCACGTATGCACCGTTATCTCTATATAAGCTGACGGTTGAGTTATTCCAGACTTCATTGCTGCTTATATCCAAGGAGATATTAAACGTGACATAACTAGAATTCTTTAATGTGAAAGGAACTTTGAAACGTACATACCCAACCAAATCATGTATCCTACGATGATATGTATCGAACATACGGAAATGATGACTGAAACTCTCTCCACTGCCACTTTCGTTGCTATGGTAAAAACCTCCTCCATTATCGGTGTTTCCACTTGATTCCTCCATTATCGTAACCCCTTCGAAAGCATCTTTCTTTAAATATTCCACTTCTCCGTCCGTCACATCGCCACTCCCGGGAACAGCCCCTTTCGTTATGATAAGTTTCTTATTTCCTTTATCATCAAACCCAACCAAGTCATTGCCTTCAATATTCACCCAGCCCACCTTTGCTGAATCGTTATCAAAGACTACCTTTCCGGCTGCAAAAGAGGCATAGTTATTGCCTCCGTCGAGTATGATATTCACAGGAGCACCCTCTTGGGTTTTACTCTCCATACGCTCGTTACGGAAGGTAAAGCTGGCGATATTTGCTTCTTCAGCCAATAAAAGATTGGTTGCAACGCTATCAAACTGAGCACCAAAGCTTTTCCAATGGTCTGTATCAGTGGGAGGCACTCCGTGGAAGCCATTGCCCGCAGTGGGACGGGCTATATAATAAACCTCGTTGTATCTGACAATATCAGCCCTTTGCTCTGTGCCATAATATACGGCATCCGGTTTATAATCTCCACGAAAGACACTGACCGGAGCATCTTTGCCATCGGCTCCGGGAGCACCGTCTTTGCCATCGGCACCGTTGGAACCTGCTGCTCCGGTTTCGCCTTTATCGCCTTTTGCCACAACAATCCAGTAGACACCGTTGGTCGGAGCGTTTCCCTTGCCGGGAGCCGGGTTGATATAGCGATAGGTTGAAAGCCCAGTTCCGCTGTCGAACGTCACTTCATCGCCTCTGTAATAAGTTTGTACATTGCTATACACTCCACGGAAGCAGCCCACGGGACTTTCGTCTCCGCTTTCACTCTGGATGAGAGTGCCTTTCAAGCGCAGTTTGCCGTCTCCGCGAGTGTTCCAGTCAAAGTAGTTATTAGTGTTGCCCACACGGAAAGCGTTGTTGGCAAAGTCCATGAAGTTCATGCCGTCGGCCGACACAATGCGGTCGGTAGTGATGCGCCCCGGCAGTATTTCCGTAAAGCCATAGAGTTCCACAAAGCTGCGTGCGCCCTCATACTCCTTGTTCAGAATGCCGACCAAAAGGTGGTAATAACCTTCTGTCTGCTCCAGTTTCACAGGCGTTTCACTCAAAAGGAACATGCCTGTCCGCTCTGTTTTGCTGACTTTCGCATAGAGGTAATATCCTTTGTCCTCATCTGTAAGTATGGGAGAAGTGTATTCGCCAAGAGTCCAGAACTTATAATCTCCCGCTTCATGGGTGGAGGAAATGTCTTTAATCCCAAGAGTCATGTGCTGGATTGTCCCGGCAGGCGAGGTCAATACCCTGCCCGCGTTATCATAAGTAATGACATGAGCCACTTGTTGGGGGGCGGTCATGTTATTGACAAAACGGAACTGCAAACTTTCATCGCCTACGAGCATCTGCATCGTAGCCACCGTAATGGGATTGACCGAGCCGGAGAAGTTCAGCAATGAGCCTGCCAGCATATCCATTGTTTCCTGTGCATCACGGAAACGGCGCTTGGTGAATTGAAGGGCATTCCTATATTTGTCATCTACCACAACTTCGTTGGTTTCTATCTTATTCAGGTCGCTTGAAATGGAAGTGCCTACCGGATCGTTGGAAAGTTCTATCTCCGGAGAATAGGGATTGTTGACATAGCGTTTGATTCCCGTCATGCGGATGAGCGAGCCTTCGGGGTGGAACTGTGCATCGGAGAAGTTCACATAGCCACCCAACACAAGCTTTCCACCTATCTGCAACCAGCGTTTTTTAGCCCAAATGCCGTCCAGTGTTCCCCTGAAAGTAAAGGATTTTTCTTCGTGCTCATACAGGTATTTGGCTGCTTCCCTGAACATATCCCAGCTTGCCCCGGTCTTTGTCGCATCATTGCAGAGGTAAGCATCGGGCAGTTGAATGCCGAACACCGCATATTCGTCACCGGGTTTTGGCATCCACACATTGCCGTCGGGCATCGTTATACCGTCTATTTCTTGCGGCACAATCTCAAACCTGCGTGCTTTCTTGCCGTCTTTTGCTTCGTGGATGTACTTCACATCGAACTCTTTGCCTACGAGCATGCCGGATTGAAAGATAACGGTTATCTTCTCACCTTCGATAAGGCAATCCTCAAAATTCAGGTCATCAGGTATGCTGCCGTCAATAAAGTCAAAGAAGTTACTCGCAGCATTCACGGGAACAACCTCACTGACTTTGCCAATGCGGGACGGATATATCTCGCTACAATCCAAGCTGTCTTCTTTTGCTGTGGTAAGCTCTTTATCCGCCCGCATGATATAGGTCCCGTCTGCCGAAGTCTTATACAAACGCCCTTCATACTCCAGCGTTTGGGATTTAGGCAAGAGAAGCTCCTTTGCTCCATATTTGCCGAAGTTGATGTTCCTGTCTGTTCCCTGTACAAGAACTATTTCGGTCGGCGACTCCCCACTCTCCCTGCCTACTCCGGTCTTAAATCCGTTGCCCTTGCCATAGGACAGAGCCAAGGGATTGTCTTTGTTGTACTCCACCTTACGCAGATGAATGGTTTTATCAACTATCTGCCACTCCGTTTCAAAGGAGTTGGCAAGCTGGTTGAGGGCATCCAAAATATACGTGTGGTTATATTCAATCGTTTTCTCTGTCCCTTCCAGACATTCGCCGACAGTCCAACCGGAACTGCGTCTGTTCAGATTATCCACCAGCAGCTTCAAATGTTCTTTCGGCTTAGCCGTGTAGCTGAACTTTATCCGGTTATCCACCGTGTTGCGAACTTTCCACAATGACGCATCTGCTTTTGAGGTTTCAAGAATCAGTGTGTATTCATAGTTACGTTCACCGTTCTTTTTGAAATTCCCGTCTTTTGTAAGCGAATATCTTTTTCCATAGAAATCGCAATAGGTACCTACCGGGATGTCAATGAATCCCGGATGAGAAAAATACAAGGTCAGGGTGTCATCACCCATAATGGCTTCGTAAGAGTAACTATCGTCACTTACCGGAAGCTCTATTGGTTTGTTATTGTTATGTAATGTTATCATGTTGTTTTGAAAATTAATAATTATAAATCGAGTGTTATACCAAAGTTGGTATAAATACTTACATCATCTCTAACAGAAACTCGGATCTTAGTACTTCCATATTCTTTAGGATTAGGAACAGACCAGCTGCAAGAAACATTATACCATTGCCCTGCAGTTACCAACATAACACTATTATCTATCGGAGTAAAGTTTTTCATATTAGAATTTGATGAAACTATTTCCCATTTGAGATAAACAGTACCAGTTTTTCCAGTCACTCTTACATGAACTTTTTTAGATGTTTCTCCTCTTGGAACCATTATATCATACCCTTCTTGTATTTCTATTCTCGCTCCAACAGCCTGTAATAAACTTATCGTCACTTTCTTCCCACTCTCGCCTTGAGTAACAGTAACCGTACCCGATCTAGAACTAGAAGAAGCATTATTCCCAACTGAGACAGTATTACCTGATATTAAGAAGCCGCTACCAGATACAGAATTGGAATAGCCTACACTGACAGGACTGCCGGAATTAACTCCATTCACTTTCTTTTGCTTGGTAGACGTTACTGTGAAAGACTTCGTTTCACCCGTCCCTGCAAAGCTCAATGATGAAACCGATGCGGATAATGTATATTCCCAAGTGACTGCGCCGATATTATCCAGCACAACAGTTTCTTGATTTCCATAACTTCCGCTTACCTCTACTCCATTCCCTCCCATAGAAATAATTTCACTTTTTGTTAAACACTCATTGCCGCGTCCTGAAGTTGGTGCGGGGAAAGAAGATATTTTTGAGCGAATCATGCTCCATGTGGCAATCTCGCTCATAAGTTACCTCCTAACTCATTAGCTAAGAGGTGCTCAGGTATTATAATTTTACATATAAATTGTTTCATCAGTCTGTTATTTTTAATCTAAAAACATAATTAATCTCTGAAATAGTTATCTCAATTATAAATATCACCAAAGGGGTTCCCTTCATCACTGATATCATAATATAATTACCTTTATGAGAAGCATAAAGTGTTGCTATAGCAACACCTTGTCCATCAGTCAAAGTTGAATTCACAGATTGAGTAAAGCTTGAAAAGCTATATTTAACTATAGTTATTTCATTGACATAGCCTGCCAAATAAACATAAGTATCTTTTCCTCTGGGTGCATCAAGCAATAAGCCATTACTAAGTGGTGCTTTATCCGTTTGGCTTATACATGGATATGATTTAAATCCTATGGCATCCATAGGCGCACATTCTGCATCTCCACCGCTGACATTCATCAGGTTGCTTGAATCACTTAACAGAACTTGTTTTGTCAGGCACTCTGCATCATTCCCGGAAGGGAAAGTTGACATCATAGAACGAACTACCCCGCGTGTATTAATCTCTGTGCTCATCTTTCCAATTCATTTAATCGACTACGTAATTCTTCAACTTCTTTGGCTAACAACTTCACTCCTTCCAAAGCAAGCACACCGAGCATTTCATATTCCACACGTTTCACTTTCACATATTCTTCGCCATCTTCGCCGATGAAGGTGTTCCGGTCTTGTAGCTCCGGAAGCTCCTTTTTCAACTTTAAGGACTCGGAAACTATTTCGGGAAAGTCTTTCTCGATCTCCTGTGCTATCGTTCCGATCTGTTGTTTTCCCTGCATGGTGAAACTTGATGTCGGGATGGACAAGATCTGCTTGAGTGTGTGGGTTAAAGGAGTGATATTGCTTTTCAAGCCACGATCCGAGTCTTTCCAGAATCCACCGGAAGCATGGGCTTTATAGCAATAGAAGTTACAGATGTTTCCCATACTGTTTCCGCTTGATGGCTGAGAACTGCTTGTCGTTACCCAAGACAAATGGGAGTTTCCGGCAGGACCTTGCGGACCGGTAGCTCCTGTTGGTCCTTGAGGGCCTTGTGGTCCGGTTGCTCCCGTAGCTCCTCTGGCTCCGGTATCGCCTTTAGGCCCTTGAATACCTTGCGGTCCTTGAGCACCGGTAGCACCTTTGTCGCCCTTGTCCCCTTTAAGTCCTTGAGCACCGGCATCACCTTTCGGTCCCTGAATACCTTGTATGCCCTGTGCACCGGGATCACCTTTCGGCCCTTGTGCACCGGTGTCACCTTTCAAGCCCTGTGGTCCTTGTGCTCCGGCTTCTCCCTGTGCACCTTGCGGACCAATCGGACCTCGTTCGCCTGTTTCACCTTTATCCCCCTTATCGCCTTTAGGCAAAACAAGATTAAGTTTGAACTTCGGATTCCCACTTCCGTCAACCCCGTCTTCCGACAAAGAAGCAACCGGGTCCACATCCTTTGAAACCGTACCTATGGAGAACTGCGGAGTCTTGCCCGTAAAACCGACTGCACCGGACATATCGACCATAAAAGCGTATGAATAAGTGCCGTCGGAGTTCTTAACTTTCACATAAAGACGGGCATTGTCGGGATTCTCCACATCGTCTGTATTGATGAGAACGAAAGAGCCTTCGATTATGTCGGAGTTATCCGCATCGGCATTCATCGCTGCCACAGACGGATATGTTTTCCTGACAGTAAAGGCATCCCCTTTTACAAACACTCCGGTCTTATCATAGGACTTTGTAGCTGTATTCCATTGATACACATAGTTATCCACTCCGACATATGTAGGATGGGCGGCAACCTCCGCAGCTTTCGCAGTGACGGCTTCGGACTCTTCCTTCAGAGTTGCAAACTCGGAAACCCGGTTTCCTTCCGCATCTGCACGGGCTGATTCGGCTTCCGAACGGCTTGTCTCGGCCGAGGCACGGGCACTTTCGGCAGCTTTGCGGGAGTTCTCTGTTTCCGAACGCTCCGTTTCGGCTGATGCACGAGCTGCCTCGGCAGACACACGTTGGCTTTCCACCGAAACCCTGTCGGCTTCGGCTGCCACACGGATGTTTTCACCGTCCGCACGCAATTCCTCTGCCGTTTGCCTTCCCAGCTCGGCCGACACACGGGCTGCTTCGGTTACTTGCCGTGCCTTTTCGGAAGCGATGCGCTGCAACTCGGATGCATTGCGCACTTCCTCGTTCTCTCCCACCGCGGCTTCGAGCTCACGCATGTCTGCCATAGCCGCCTCGGCTGCTTCGGTAGCTTTAACCACATCGTCATAGGCTGTCTGAATGTGTTCCAAACCAACCTTCACACTCTTTTTCTCTCCGCTTTCTTCCTTGTAACCTATGGTGTACAAGCCGAGCATATCGTCGGTAAGCGTTAATTCACTGATTTTAATCTTCTGTACTGGCATATTATTTTAAGTTTATGTAATATTGTTCATCTTCCGTTACTATCAATTCTCCCGATTCCGCAGCAAGCAAATATTCTATCTCTTCCACGCGGAAGGAAGTAAACACAAGAGTCAGGGTGAACTCCCACCACACCCCGTCGGTCATGGCAAAGTCGTCTGTGCGGCAGCTTTTATAATAGCACGGGTAGCTTTCATAAAGGCTTTCAACGAATAACCTCCGCTCCGCATCCCGATATTCATAGCCCTGACTATCTGTTTTGGCAGACACTTTGCTGAGGTCGTGAAGAAGGGCATCCCTGTTGCGCCAAAAGGATTCGATGCTTTCGGCACGCATCAGGCACCGGATATTCACCTCCTTTGCCTGAAACCTGACTGCCTCGCCATCATAAACCGCTCCGTCCCGATTCTTAAAGTCTTGCAACAAGTTCTTCTTTACTGCCGGGCTTTTCAGCACTTCCGTCAGACTGCCCTGCAAAACCGAAATGCCATAGCCGGACAAATCCTTGTCGTCAATCTCGTAACCGCCCGGCATGGGAATGTTGCTTACGGGCTCCCGGTAAACATAATCGGCCGAACGCGGGAAGTCGTTCTCAAAGCCGAACTTCGCAATCTCCAATCTCTCGGATATTTCATAGCTCGATTGGGAAGAAAGCCGCAACCTGTATGTGCGACCGAGATCGGTGAAACGGAAATCGTGATAGCCCATTTCTGCAAGCATATTCACGAAATCATTGAATATCAGGTTACTTGTAAATCCCAAAGTGATGCCGACACTCTCCGAATTGAGTGCCGGAGCCGACAAGTCCACTTCCTGCCCGTCTTCTTCCGGCCAGTCATTCTTGTCGGGTTCTTTCAACGAGGGAAGCGCCACCAAGTCATCATAACTGCCCTTTACCACGAATACGCCATACTTGGCATATGCGTCTGTTCCATCTATGTATAATTTTCCTTTCATAAGATTACCACTGTTTTGTCTTTCTCTATCTCCACTTCACACTTGCCGATGTTAGCCAGCAGTATGACAGCATAATTCGAAGCTTTTATCTTTGCCTTTGCCCCGTGCATAAGAATCACCTTGTGGACTTTCGTATTATCGTCATACACCAGTTCCGCCGAGGTGTTGCCTATCACACCGACATTCGCCTCATTGACACGGCACACATCTCCCGCATCTACCAGAACCCCGTATTCTTCCACCCCTTGCTTTATGCCCCGGAACATCTCCAGCGACGGGAAGTTGTTTTCTTCACAAAACTCCCGTCCCTGCGGAGTGAAGAACATCCACACAAGGCTTTTCCAATCGCTCACCTCTCCCGACTTGGCACATGCCCCCATCGAAAGCGCCGATTTCATCACATCATTGACTGCATTCATATTCATTTATCTTTTAAGAGTTAATCCGTTGGTATTCAAAGTATCTATTCCTGTTTTTATGGAGAACATGGCTTGCTCTATCGTTGCCAGACGCGCGGTATTGTTTTCTATGTTCGACAAGTGCAAAACCGCAGTGCCTTGCAAAGTCATCATGGAAGTCATTGTCTTGTCTATGTTGGCGAGGCAGATTGTACCTGTTTTCACACTTTCGTTGATGCCATATGTGTGCTCCTGAATCACGGTGAGACGGCCATTATTCTCATCCACAGACTCTTGCGAAGCCGTGGCAATGCCTTTCTTCGATGCTTCCCTGCTCTGTTCTTCCTCATCGCCTTTCAAGTATTCATCCGCCCAGCCAAACTTGCTATCCAACTGATTGGTAAGGGCTTCCGCATCTTTTTCTATCTGTTCCCGTTCCCAACTGCTGATTATTCCATCGGAAAAGAATCCAGCCAACTTCTTCCGAAGTGCTTCCATTGGCTGTGAAGAAGCAGCTTTCAACGCTTCCATAACCATCTGCTTAATCATGTTCTTCACCATGTCTTTGGAAGACTTGGCGCGGTCGTCTCCCGCAGCCCACGCATCGGCATAGGCTTGGGCAAAGTCGTTGATAGCCGATTTCACATCCGATCCCAGTATGGCATCAATCTGCTTCTCCTTGTTTTCCCCGATCAGCTTGTTTATATCATCTATCTGGTTCTGATACTCTTTCAGTTTGCCTTCGTCCGCTTTCTTCTTGCTGCGTTCCTCCATCATCTGGTTCTGTATCAAGACCTTTTGTTGCTCCAGCATCTCGTTCTGCTGCGCTATCATTTTGGAAGCATCCTGCGAGTAGGCTTTCTCCACCGAATCCCCAAGATTGTCATATGACTTTTTCAGGACTTCGATCTGTTCCTGCATTTCGAGTATTCTTTTCTCATGCTTGGCATCATGCAGTTTCGCCAAAGCAGAACCCAGAGACGAAACCAAACCGATAGCCGCTCCGGCTGCTGCTCCCCACGGCCCGAACATGGCTCCCGCCTTTGCCCCCGACATGGCAGCACTTGCCGCATCCATTGCCATATTCATACCTTCGGCAACTCCCTTGAGCGCATCGCTTCCAAAAGCATCTCCTATCCCGGAAAGTGCATCCGAAAGGAACTGCCCGGCTTCCATCGCTTTGTTCATGCCGTCTTCAATCTCCGCCAAGCCCTCTTGCAGCTTCTTCGGATCTGCACCTTTCTCGAAGACTTTCTTAAATCCGCCTCCCATCTTCTTCAAAGAGCTATCGAAAACGGAAGTCTGATTGTTTGTTTCGTTAATGGCCGACTGTACCTTTTCAATTTCTTCGGGGGTGGCCTTCAAATAATTAAAGGATTCTTCGCTTATGCCTAATATATCCCCCTTTGTTGCATCCCACTTTCCATCTTTAACAAAATCAAGTGTAGCCTGTGCTTCTGCTGATATTCTGCGTAAGTCCTTAATGCTCTTATCGCTCATATCTCCAAAGAGGCTGCCGAAAGTACCTGAGTTCGCATATATTTCTGCATCTAAATCGGCTAAAGCCTGCTTAGTCTCTTTATCAATTGCTACTGTTTCCCACTCATTCTTTCCTTTTTTTCTAGCTTTATCAATAGCATCAATAGCATTCCGCCTCTTTTCATAATCTTTGCTATATTTAGCTATCAACTCATTCTTGGCAATCGCTTCTTCTAAAGCTTTCTTATTTTTTTCAGCAAGATTTTCCTCCTCTTCTTCATTTACAGCAGCTATACTTTTATTCTTCTTCAGCCCTGCATAAGTTTTCGCCGTATTTATAGCCGTCTCTTGCTCTTTTGTCAATTTACCTTGTACAGCTATCCATTCCTTTTCCTTAGCCTCTAAAGCAGCTATTTCATTATCATAATTGAGATTTATCTGAGCTATCTTTTTCTCTGAGCCTTCATAGTTTACATCAATTTCTTGCTGGGCATTCTTCCGTTGAAGCTCAAGAGTTTCATTCGCTATCCTTTGTTGGGCATCAATGGTCGACTTGTTTGGTTTATTATTAGAAGTACGTATTTTCCCTTCTGCCAATATCTTATTAGCATTTGAACTCAATGTATTACCTATTACCAATTTCTTATATCCTTCTCCCTGCATCTCAGATGCCTGATTCAAGAGTCCGGCTTTTTCTGTTTTTACTAAAGTTTCAAGGTAATTCTCATATTGAGCTTGATATTCTTTTCTGAGAAATGGTATGCGGCTATCTGTTTTATCATATTTCGTGCTTGATAATATATCATCTTTACTAACCTTCAGCCCGGCATACTTTTTCTTCTTCACCTCATTATTCCACCAATTATCAGCTGCCTTTTTTGCATCATTTTTATCATCAGCAGTGGCTTGATACCCATCTGCCTCTATCATTTTTTCAACCGCCTGTTTGTATTTATCCGCAGCTACCTCCATTGCCGCAGCAGCCACAGCACGCTTTTCCAAAGAAGCAATAAACACACTTTCATTATCTACCAACAAGTTTTCCGCTTCACCCACACTATCCACCGAAACACCCAACTTATTGAAAGCCTCCTGATTATCGTCTACAAACTTCTTCTTTGCCTTCATGTCGTCTCCCAACGACTTGTAAGCGGTTTGGAGCTTACCGTACTCCACTATTTGCGAGGCAACGGAAGCGGCTACCGAATTTCTCAACTGTTCTTCCGTCTCTTGTTGTTGACGGGCAGCCTCAGCGGCAGCTTTCTGTTGTTCTTTCTGCTTATCCGCTTTGGAAGACCACACGGAATACACCGTAATCAACGCAGAAATGCCGGCAGCAATCCAACCAAACACAGGAATATTCTTAATAGCCAAGCCAATGGCTTGAAACGCACCCGCCAAACCATAATTAGCAACAGTGCCAGTGGATGCGGCAACTGTCTCAATTCCTTGTGCCGCCGCTGCCTGAAGTGTAATGTTTTTCCACCACATCTTCACATTACCAAACAGCGATAGCTGCATGCTCGACTTCTGATTCAAAGCCATTGCCACCTGTTCCAATGAGGTAACTACGGAAATAGCCGTCTGCACTTTGCCTAATATTCTTTGCAGGTTATCGTTTTCATAAGAGAACACTTCCATAGTTCCCGTTGCCGCAGAAATCATGTTTGATAAAACATTCAACCCCGAAGCTGCACCTTGAATACCTGAATCCGAGCCCGACATTTCTGCCATTTCCTCATTTACTTCTCCCATTGAATCTGTCAACTGCACGGCTTTCTCCTGCAACTGTTCATAAGCATCCGAGTTTTGCAAACCGGATTCTTTTAGCTGCATCATTTCTGTGCCAACATTCAACAATTGGGCACTAAACACCGTTTGTTGATTTAAGAGTTCTTCCACCCTGTTTTGGTAGTTGAGCAATTCCTCATTCAGTTGTGATAACAAAGCCAACTGCTTCTCTATTTCGGAAGAAAGAAGTGTCCTTGCAGCAGCTTCGGCTTCCACAGCAGCCTGCCCGTTTCCCGAAACCGCCCCGTTATTTGTTTGCGACGCCCCCAGTCTTAACTGATTTTCTATGTCAAGCTTCTTCAATGAAACAGCAGCGGCATCGAGACGCTTGCGCATATCATCAACAAATATCCCGGTTCTTTTCACTGCTTCGGATGCTTTATCCGCACCGATGCTCACATTTTCAAACAAATCTTCTACCCTGATACTTTGCTGCCCGGCAGCTTTCCCAACATCATTTATCGCCTTGCGGGTTTCTTCTAACTTCCTCACAAGGTCACTGTTATTTCCTGTCAAGTCAAAATGGATTTCAGCCATACATTCTATTTTTAAAGGTTATAAAAACTATATTATTTTACATCGAATTGCTCTCCATAAGCTGCCATAAAGGTACTTATACGGCAGATGACAGAGGCAAATAAAGGAAGCGGATACACGACAATCAAAAGATTATCCGAAAGATTCTTTGTTGTCACTTTTTTATTTTGTAGATTCGCAATATTAACATAAAAGCCATACCACTATGAAATTACCCCTATCTCTCACACTGGCATTCATCGGCACAGTTGCCTACGCACAAGACTTCAAAATGGTGGATACAACCCCACCCAAAGAAGTGAAACAGGAAGTTAAATATGACTCCTTAACCAACATACGGTTCTCTGAAGATAAGGAATACCATAAGCAGCTTATAGGTCAAAGCATTCTTTTCTATCCGCGTAACCCAAACTCCAAATCGTTGCCCGAATACTTTGCCAACTTCACCACTCCACAAAAGCAAGCAGTGGCCGTTGACACCGTTTGGTATAAAAGAAGAAAAAAGCCAAGGCCTTCCGATTATAAACTGGATACACTCTGGACTAACAGATACAAACCACAATATGTAGAAAATAAAAATAAAGGAATTACTCTATGTGCTTCAACAAAAGATATAGCCCTCTCTAAGAATAAATCAATCAGATCATATTACAAAGATAAAACAACGGGGAAATCATTAGGAGCAACGGGGTGTGTCGGTGATTTTACGCCTTATACAGAGATTGAAGGTAAAACTTTTAAAATCATAGACATAACTTACAAAGAAGAATTAAATGATCGTACTATCTTTACGTTATTATCCGAAGAAGGAAATACAATATACTGGGACACAGACTATACCGGATATAATGATTATGGTATATTTATGTATCCGGTTATAACGACAGGATACATCGAGAAGATGAAACAGCTCTATTTAAACAAAGACATTTATATTGTAGAGCCTTCACCCGTTAAGAAATACAGATGTACCGAGATAGTTTACTCAGGTTCCGAAAACCAATACATGGTTCCTTCTTTCGTATTAAAAGGCGACGACGGAGAATTGATTTTACCGTTAAGCCTAGCACCATCTTTATTTTCCTATAAAATACAATCTTACGACCAAGCAGAAAGAGGAGAAGAAATAAGCCTTGACAGAATATTGGTCATGAATGGCAAAGAATATGCAGAACTGGCAGAAAAGGAAAAACTCGCTGCCGGTGATTATAAAAAAGAACACGCCGTCAAAGAGCAAAAAAGGAAACAATACCTGTACAGGAAATACGGTCCACAAAATGGCGAACTTGTATTTAAAAGACGGGTACGGGAAGGAATGCCCGAAGAAATGTGTCTGGATGCTTGGGGAAAACCTATGAAAAAGGCTACAACATACGGACCGTTTGGACTAAGCGGACAATGGCTGTATGGTGGTAGCAAGTACATATATTTCGAAGGAGGGATAGCTAAAATCATACAATACTAACAAACACATTCAACACATAAAAGCCATACCACTATGAAATTACTCCTATCTCTCACATTAGTATTCATCGGTACTGTTGCCTATGCTCAGAACTTCAGAATGGTGGACACAACTCCACCCAAAGAAGTAGAGCCAGAAATTAAGTATGATTCTCTAACCAACATGTATCCTTATGATAACAAATATTACTACAAACAATTTATTGGTCAGAGTATTCTTTTTTACCCACGCTATCCCAAACCTATATCTGGGTATAACTACTATGGTAATTTTTTAGTGCCACGCAAACTAGCAGCTATTGACAATATAACTTATCGAGGGGATAATAAAAAAGCTGTTCCTTTAAAGTCATATAAGGCACAGCATGTTAAGGATGAAAGAATTGCTTTATGTGCGTTAAGCTATGATAAGTATAAACAGTCCATATATAACAAAAAAAATAGAATGGGCAACCCAACATATTCAAATAGCACAGGAGATTTTACACCTTATAATGAATTCGAAGGTAAAACTTTCCGAATAATAAATTACCGTAGGGATTACGTTGGAATATTTACCTTAGTATCCGAAAAGAGCGATACACTTTATTGGGTAGTAGAACCGGGCGAGATAGAAGACTATAATAAACCCACCAGCCAAAGATTCCCGATAATAGTAACAGGTTATTTAGAGAAGATGAAACAATTATATCTAAACCAAGATGTATATATAACAAGTTATACCCCTGCCAAGAAATATAAATGCACCGAAATAGTTTATTCAGGAGAGGAATATCAATATATGATTCCGTCACTCGTTTTGAAAGGAGAAGATGATGAACTGATAATCCCATTAAGCGTAGCTTCCCCACTACTTTCCTTTAATTTAGTGGGTAATGACAATTGGCAAGAAGAGAAAGGAGTACTCTTTGACAAATTGCAAATTATGAATAGCAGCCAATATGAAGCTAAATTAGAAGCAAAAAGGTTAGCAAAAGAAACTTGGTTGGCTGAATTAGAAAAAGACAGACTAGCCAAAGAACAGGCAAAAGCAGAAGCTGACAGGCAACGTGAAATCAAACTGCAAAAAAGAAAAGCACTCCTATGTAAGAAGTACGGACAGACCTACGGCAAAATCATATTTGAACGCAAAGTGCGAATAGGCATGACCAAAGCAATGTGTATAGATGCTTGGGGCAAACCCCAAAGCATAAACACATCAACTGGAGCATGGGGAGTACACGAACAATGGGTGTACGGACTTAGCAGCTACCTATACTTCGAGAACGGAAAACTAACATCTATACAAAACTAAAAATAAACATTCAACACAATTTCACATACAATTATCTGCCATAAAGGTACTTATATGGCAACCAACAGAGCTAAATACAAGGAGTTGAAACACGACAACCGGGTGATTGTCCGAAAGATTCTTTGCTGTCTCTTTTTTGTTTAGTAGAGCCGTAGTTTAAGGAACAAATAGGAAACCTGTATGAATAGTTTATATCTATGCCCTCAAAATAAAGTAGATTATCTATAACCCATTTTGTTCCATCTGTTATAGAAAGACTAAAATATATTTGATTATATACAAATAAATGCTTTAGTTTGTTGAACTATAAAAAAAATTAAACATGAAAAACATGAAAAAAGCAGTCTTAAGTTTACTCCTATGCTTCTTTTGTAATATCATTGCCATAGCCAATAATATAGGAGACACACAAGAAATTGTTGAAACGAATATGGCAAAAGACATAATGTGGACTAATTTGAAGAAATGGGTATCTTCAACTTTTAATTCATATGAACACGCTGTCGACTTAGAAGACAAAGACGCAGGAACCATTATTATAAAATGGAAGAACCGATTCGCTCCTAAAGTCAGCAAACATTTAAGAATGATAGCCTCGTCTACAATTAAAATAGATGTCAAAGAAGGCAAATACCGATACGATATTTCTAATTCACAAATAGAAATTGAGACACATATTGGAGATACATCAGATTTAAGTTATGCTGAATTACAAGAGGGTATAATTCAAGTTGAGGCGTTCCTACGGCTTTGCAACAATGAATATAATAGAAGCACCGAATGGGCTATTAATGAAAAATTGATTAATTTAGTAAGTCAATACAAAGAAAAGCTTGATGCAACTACCAAATACAAGAATGAAAGAAAAGGCAAGTTATCAAAAGAATGGGAAAAGGCAAATTGTGAATATGAGATTCTAAATATTGCATTAAATGGATATAATACAATATCCCAAGCGATAATCAATTCACTTAAAAAGTCAATGGTTGAAAACGATGAATGGTAAATATCGTAGATATTACCTACAAAACCAACAACTGCACTAATGATAGAGAAGCTGTCCGAAGAAGGAAAATTCAGAAACCTTTTCGGACACGCTTTTCCTTTCTCCCCCTATTCCCCAATCAACTTCCTAACCAACTCCCTGTTCTTCGGATCATCGGCATCGATCACCTCCCCGGCTCCCATTCCCAGCCTCTTGCGCTCCTCGTCGCTGAGGTAGACGGTGCTGACAGAATCAGCAAAGAGCATGTTGAGGTTCACGTAGCTGATGCCCCACACCACATAATCCATCGTCCAACCGTAGCGCTGGCAGGCGAAGTCGATGAGCAGGCCGTAAACGCTTTTGCCGCCGAAAGTGAGGCTGCCGGCACTGCCTTTCACACGGTTGATTTCCTGCTGACGCTCCCTTTCCTTATCAATGCCGAAGTGCGAGACAAGCATGTCCGTACAGTCGAACGTGAGGATGAAGGAGAGAATCGTGGCGAGGTCTTCGGCACTCATTTCCTCCCTGAAAAAAGCAGCGCGGCGCAGCACCTTGTCATCGTTGAGCAGGTCTTTGCGGCTGTGGAAAGTGGAATAAGCGATGATGCGGCACACGATGTCGGGCGACTCACGGCACACGCGCAACGTCTCCACCAACGGATTCACCGCCAGCACACCCGCATCCACATCAACCCCCAGATAGAGGTTCTTCAATATCTGTGTCTTCCCCAGCGTGGGGGGATAAATGGCAAACTCACGGTTGCCCACGCCGAAGCGGAAAGGCTTCTCCGTAATGGCATCCGAAATACTTGTTTCTATTTGTCTGTTTATGTCCATAGTGGTAATAAAAAAAGGGAGGGGAGATTAATCACTCCCCTCTCCCAATTAAAAAAACTCTTTTACTCAGCCTCTTGCGCAGGAGCCGTGTACGGCTTCACCTGATTGCCGGAAGCGGGACGGAGCACATCGGCTGTGTATTTCCATTTCTTACCCTCGGCAGTGTCGAAAGTATCCTCAACGGAAACGGCAGAACGCTCGATCAAGAAACCCTCGCACTCGGCATTCTCCGGAGTGAGACGGAAAGCATACTCGCCATCCACCACGCCGTCGGCATCCTCGATAGGTTTCGTACGTCCCTGAGCCGCACGGATTTCGAACTCGAACGCGTAAGTATTCTTCGCATACTTCACAGCTTCGTTTTCACCGCCTTCCACTTTGGCTTCTTTCTTCTCGCCCTTGGTGGGAGTCAACTTCGTGGAACCGTCAACCGGATCGTAAGGTAATTTTGTCCATGTGGTAGGAGCAGCACCGTTTGCGCCGCATTTTCCAAATTCAATTGTGGGTTTTCCCCAAGATAATTGTGCCATAATCTTTACTGATTAAATAGTTTATTAATAAATTTATTTACTTCATCGAACCGCGCCCGGAAGCCCGGCTCTTTGTTTCTGTTCGTAAAAGTACGGACTTAACCGCCGATAGCGAAATAATCCGCAGGGCGATGCACGACAGGCGAGCCATTGTCGTGAATCACCTCTGTGGCTACTTCAAGAGCCCTTTTTCGCGCAAGCGGCGCACTATCTCCGTGTACACGCTTTCGATGTCGGCACGGAAAGTCTTGTAGTTGCGGTACATGAACAGGGCATTGACGCAGTTGTCCGAAATGGTCGATTTGGAGTTGACGTTCACCACCTCCGAAATCTTGTCACGCAATCCGCCCACCATTTTCACCCCCACCAGCGTGCCGGGCGAGTAGAGGTAAAGGATGATGAAGATGAACTTCTTGCGTTGGGCAACGCTGCCCCAGCCGGGCACGGCCGTGCGGTGCGAAAGGATGTCGCGAAACCACCCGTATATCACCGGCACAAGCTCCAAGTCGGTGAGCAGCGGGGTGGTCAGCTCCCGCTCCCTTGCCGAGCAGCGCAATTTCTGTTCGCGGATGGTTTGCAATTCCGATATTTCTGAAAACATACCCCGCCGCGTTTAGTCCGTTTCGCACCCGCCGCGCTCCCATCCGCCCCAAAGCATGGCTTGGTAGACAGCATCGGCATAAAGGAAAATCTCTGCGCTCGTTTCGAGGCACTCCACCCGCAAAGCAGCGCGGATGGCCATGTTATAAAGTTTCTTGTTTCTCATGTTTGTAATGGGTTTTAGTGAATAAAAGATGGTTTCTTTATTTCCCCTCCTTATCGAGGAGGGGTTAGGGGTGGTGGTAGACAAGATACCTTTAAGCAATCATCAACAAATAGGAATTATCTCCTACCACCACCCCCGGCCCCTCCTCAATAAGGAGGGGAGAGTTGATGCCCCCACACACCCTACCCCCTCCCCGAAGGGGAGAGTGAGTGCCTCCCCGCAGTTTATGCACCCTTAATCCGTCATTTCACACTCCACTCCCGCCACATTCCCCACCTTTGCAAAGTCAATTCGCGAACGACAACAGTGTAAACAAATTATCAACTTAACAAAAACAGATTATGAGTGTAAAGTACAGTATTGCAGCAATGAAGAACCCGTCCAATCCGGAATCGCCTAAAAAGTATTACGCCAAGGCGCAGGCGAGAGACACGGTGGGGCTGAACCGCATTGCCGACGAGATTGCGTATGCCACCTCGTTGACCGACGGAGACGTGCTGAACGTGCTCCGCGGACTTATCAAAAAGATGAAAGAGCACCTCTCGGACGGTGACATCGTGAACTTGGGCGACTTCGGCACGTTCCAGTACCAACTGTCCAGCTACGGGGCTGTGTCGGAGAAGGATTTCAACCCGGCTCTCATCCGCAAGGTGAACATGCAGTTCCGCAGCGGGAAGCTGCTGCGCGAGGGCTTGGAAGGGCTGACTTTCGAGAAAGTCCCCGCGCTGAAAGCCAAGTCTGCCAAGCCGGCAGAGTGAAATCTGCCGCAGGGTAACCGCCGTGTTACCTTGCAGTAGACCGCAAACATTCCCGTAGTAGTCGGCGCACTACTACGGGTTAATTTTTATTTGTATCTTTGTAAGAATTTAAAACAACAATCGTATGAAAGCTATTTATCTGAGCGACCTCGCCCAACTATATTTTCCCCGGAGCACGCCCCGCAGCGCAGTGACACAACTGCACCGCTGGATTGTCCTCAACCCCGACCTCACCGCGAGGCTGGAAGAACTGCACTTCCGCGCCCGGCAAAGGGCATTGACACCCTTGCAGCACGAGGCGGTGGTGGAATTTCTGGGGGAACCGTGAAACCGTTCTCCTTTTTCCCCTCCTTATCGAGGAGGGGTTAGGGGTGGTGGCAGACAAGAATTCCCATGCGTTGATGATTGCTCAAAGGTATTTTTCCTGCCACCACCTCCTGCCCCTCCTCAATAAGGAGGGGAGAAAGAAAGGGGAACCTTAAAACGGCACTTCATCTTCCTCCACGCTTTCGCACAGGGGCACGGTGTCGAGGTCGAAGAAGTGGGTGGTTTTCCTGTCGAACCCGCAGATGAAGCGCAGCAAACCGAAATTACGCCCCTTTGCCACATCTATCAGTGCCGTGCCCTCGGTGGAAATCTGCGCGAAAGGCGCAGGATAACGGCGGTCGTAGACCTCCGGGCGGTAGATGAGTATCACCACATCGGCGGCTTCGGCTATCTGGCCGGAGTCTCGCAAGCGGGCAAGCGACGGCTGGGGGTTCTGGCTGTCGCGGTTGAGCTGCGAGAGGGCTATTATCCAGATGTCCAGTTCTTTGGCAAGGTTCTTGAGCCGCCGCGCCACATCGCCCATTTGCTGCTCCTTGTTCATTCCCTTCATGTTCACATTCAAGATTTGCAAGTAATCCACAATCGCCCCGTCTATGCCGTGTTTCAGCTTCATGTAGCGGATGGAGGCTATTATCGTGTTGATGCCGGAGGTGCTGCGGTCGTCGAAAAAGATGCCCGCACCGCCCAGCTTCGCCACGCCCTTGTCCACCCACTCTATCTGCAAGGGGTTGAGTTTGGCGTAGAGGATTTCGTTGCTTGCCACGCCACTCTCCACAGACATCAGGCGGGCGGTTATCTGCTCCTTTTTCATCTCCATTGAATACATGGCACAGCGGGCGCCCGAAAGTGCGGCATAGCGCATGACAGACACCGCCAGCGAGGTCTTGCCCACGGAGGTGTCTCCGGCAATGATGATGAGGTCGGATTTCTGCAAGCCGCCCGATTTCTTGTCGAACTCGCGGAAGCCGGTGGGCGTGCCTGTCAGCTCCTTTTCCTCCAGCAGGTTCAGGTCAATCTGCGAATAGACGCCCATGATGCACTCGTCGAGCGTGGAGACGGAGGTGCGGGAGGATTTGAAAATCTCCGTCATCATCTCGTTCACGGTGGCGGTCACGTCGGCAATGTCGTCCGTTTCGCTCAGGGAGCTTTGCTCCAGATACATGCCGATTTGGTGGAAACGGCGGCGCACGGCGAGGTCGTGCAGGCGGGCGGCATACTGGCACACGTCGAACGTGGAGCAGGCTGCCACCTGCGCGAAGTCGAAGATGTTGAACTCCACGCCCATGCGTTTCAGCTCGGAGGGGACGATGAGCATGTCCGCCCGTTCGCCCCTGTCGGTAATGGTGCAGACGGCTTGGTATATCTGCCTGTGAAACTCGTCGTAGAAGCACTCCGGGCTGAGCAGCTCGCGCACTTGGTGTATGGCATCGCGCTCTTGTATGATAGTGCCCAGAAGCGCCTGTTCGCACTTCAGGTCTTTTAGGGGTAGTCTACTTTCCATAGTTTTTCTTAGCCCAGTTTAGCACTGTGCGATAGAGGTTTACGTACTTCTTGCGCAGGTCTTTGCGGTTTTCTATCTGCTCTATCACTTCGGCTATCTGCTGACCGGTGTAGACTAACTTTAGTTTCAGGAACTCCGCTTCGGTTATCTGTGAAGAAGGGAAGTTCTGGGGATTGGCGCAATAGGGGGCTTTCTGTCTTATCCACTCTTTAAACTTTATATAGTCTTCGTTTGGGGCGTGCGTGGAAGCCTCGGCTTCTCTCTTAAACTCATTCTCCTTTTCATCTTCATCTACATAGTCATATACATTAGGGGTTCGGGTGGGGTTAGACGATTCGACGGTTCGCTTGGTGCTACGACCTCCCAAACACCCGTATTCAGCGCCTTTCTTGCCGTTTTCGTAGCGCAGATTATTGACGTCTATCTGGGGTTTTACCATCTCAAGTATGGCTTGCATGACGGGTGTTGTTTTCTTAGGTCTTTCTCCCCAAAGCCCGTAAAGCACAATGGCTTGGAGTAAATCTCCCCGCATTTCTTCGGGTAAAATATTGATTGCATTCATCCATGATGAGTAAAAAACAAAGGATTCTCTTTTCATAATCTTTTCTGTTTCAATGGGTTACTTTAATCGGATAACGGAGGTGAAGCCGGGGCATTTCGCCTCGGACACCCGGAATTTGATGTCCAGTTGGTTCCTGAGTTCTCCTGTGAGCCGCGCATCGCGGTTGCGGCGGGCGGCTTCGGTTTTGATGCCGCTGTGACGGCTTTTGTCGTAGGGCACTTTGCAGAGGTCGCCCACGCGCATTCGGTCAAACATGCCTACAATGGTGTAGCTGTCGTCCACCTTTATTTCTTTTTCCATTAGTTCATATTTTTCGTTTCTGTTTATAAAATGTTTTCATTCTCCGGCGGCGGGCACGGATGCTTTCCACAGCCTCGTCCAGCTCACGGAGGCTTTGCTCGTGGCGGTCGTCTTCTTCCGTCTTTGCCGCCAGCAGGGTGCAAAGTTCGCGGAGCGTTTGGTTTATTTCATTGAGTTCTTCCATATCTTACTGTTTTTTAATACTGTGCGGTTGATATTTTGCGTACATTTACGGGATGAAGATTATCCTGTTCGACGGTGTGTGCTGCCTGTGCAGCGGTGTTGTCCTCTTTCTCATAAAGCGGGACGGGAAAGCCGTGTTCCGGTTCGCCTCCCTGCAATCGGAAACCGGGCAGGCGTTGGCACAGCAGTGTGGCAGCAGCGGGGGACTGCAAACTATCGTCTACCTGCGCAACGGGGAATGCTTCCGTGAATCTTCTGCCGTGCTCCGCATCCTCCGCGACTTGGGCGGCGGGTGGAAGTGCTTCTATCCGCTCATCTTTCTCCCGGCTTGCATCCGTGATGCTGTTTATCGTTTTGTAGCAAGAAACAGATACAGGTTGTTCGGAAAAAGGAACGAATGTCTTGTGCCAACGGAGGAGATACGGGGGAGGTTTTTATCTCATATCTCCCCTCCTTATCGAGGAGGGGCAGGGGGTGGTGGCAGACAAGATACCTTTAAGTAATCATCAACAAATGGAATTCTTTCCTACCACCACCCCTAACCCCTCCTCGATAAGGAGGGGAAAATATAATAATACATTTCAGCGATACGGACACCCGCCCCGCATACTCGCCACAGTAAGGATGATTTTCTGTGCTGAAACTTTGTGCGACCGGGAGCCTTGGAAGTGTCGCGGCATCCCTGCTGGCTTCCGTTTCCCCCGGTCTTTATGGGTATGTAAATCTGTCAAAGAGCGAGTGTTGTGCCGTGTTAAGCTATCCCGATGAGGTTGGCTTTCTTGTAGCTGCGGAACTCTCCCCTCTCGGTGTCCCAATAGCACTGCACGGTGTTGTTAGGCGCTTTTTTGCGGGTGCCGGGCAGGGCGGGCATGAACTTCGCGTTGAGCGTGCCCCAAGCCTCGCGCACATTGCCGTCGGCCTTGCGGAAATAGAAGCGGACGATGCGCCGTTGCAACTCGTTTTTCAACCGCAGGTTTACCCATGCGGCCTTCAGCGCTTGGCTCTTGCCGAAACCGTTTTGGTGTGCAAACTGCCATGCGAGGCTCATCAATTGGTGTAGAAATTCTCTGTTCTGTCTCATTGTATTTGTTCTTCGGGGTGAATAATCAGCAATACCGGGCAAGTCCTTGTGAGGCGCAGAAGTAGCTGCGCTCGGCTTCCAGCTCGGCTTCGGTGTAATCTTCCGCTTCGGCTTCGGGGGTTATGGCTTCGAGCACTCCGAGAACGGCTTCGTCTCTGGTGTCCACGTTATAGAACTTCTGCACCGCTTCGAGGCTCATGGAGCTTATCTCTGCTATTTCCCGTCTTGCTTCCGATTCTGTCATATCCCTGCATTTAAAAAGGTTGATACTATTGCTTTTGTGGAACTTTAGCTTTACCTTTGCAGCGCAGCGTTGTAACGTTCCAACGATGCAAAGATACTAGAAGTTCTATATCTAGCATAGTATTTCTAGTTAATAAATGTTATTTAGCTAGATATTCTATAACTACTAAATAGAACTTCGAGTATGAACCTAAAGGAAAGAATGTTTTATCTGATTGAGAGAGAGGGGCTTAACCCGAACCAATTTTATACAATATCCGGCTTGGGAAACGGCTATCTGAATAATGTTGGCGAAAGTTTCAGGAAACCTACGATAGAGAAAATCAGGAAGAGCTTTCCGCACTGGAATCTGGATTGGATTCTGCATGAACAGGGGGAGCCGATAGTAGAAGTTCCGAAACGAAAGATAGAAGTTCTAGAGGCTATACCAATCACTCAGGAACACGTAATAAACGTACCGCTTGTGAATCAATATGCTTATGCCGGCTACCTGTGCGGCTATGAAGATGCTACTTATATTGCAGCTTTGCCTACCCTGCCTTTTATAGTAGACCATGAGGCTCTGGGAAATTACGTTGCCTTTGAAGTGAAGGGCGACAGTATGAATGACGGGACAGAGGACAGTTACCTCGAAGGTGACCGCCTGCTGTGCCGGGAAATCCAGCCTCACCTGTGGGTAAGCTCCAAGCTGCACATCAGGAAGTGGGATTTCGTGATAGTGCACGAAGACGGTATTCTGGTGAAAAGAATCACCGACCATGATGTGGAAAACCATACCATTACGATACATTCGCTCAATGACATGTACCCGGACAGGGTGATAGACCTCGCGGAAGTGAAGCAGATTTTTAATGTGATTGAGTTGCAGAGGCCTAGAAGAAGGTAAAGGGGAGAAAAGAAAAGCCGGAAACTCCGGTGGACTATATAAACCAAATAACAAAATAAAATTATTCGACCTAATGAAAAAGTTATTATTATTAGCGATGGTCGTACTGGCATTTACCGGATGCAGTAAAGATGACGAACCAACAGAACAGACATTTTTTGTCAATGTTTTCAACAAAACAAGTACAGGTGAAGAAGTGGCAGAGAAGGCTTTTTTGTATCTGTTTACCAATGAAGGGAAACAAGTGGACACCAAAGAAAGCGCAATGTCTGTCCCATTTGACGGGGTAATAACCTACACAGACGGAACTACCGCCAAGCCTGTTTATGCGACGAAATTTCAGGTAGGTGTATTCAACTTGGAGAATATTCCCAATGGAGAGTATAACTTATGGGTAACATCTATGGTGTATTCTTACAGTTACTCATCTTGCAAAAAGATTTCTGTAAACTACGATTACAGAGGCACTACGGAAAAGAAAACATTTCTTAGAGAAGATGATGGTATCGGATTATACCATTATGAAGCTTGGTAATTGGTAAGATACCGTATTTAGTAAGGCATTTTTAGGGCAGAATCCTGTTGGTAAGAAACGGAGTTCTGCCCTAGTTTTATTGTGTCTTCTATCTGCCGAAACGACTGAAAGGCAGGGTTTGCATCGGCTGGGTTTCAAAGCAATAGCGAACTTCTAGCACTTGGTCTTCGGTATCGTTAAAATACTCCATTACGAGTGGATAGGTTCCTTTAGCCAGTTTCACTGTAGCCGTTATGGTGCTGGCATAGTGCGAGCCGTCATTTTCAATAACCAACTTATCACCTATGTACATCTTTGCACCGTCATCGGAAGTGAGGACAAAGGTATATTCCCCGTCCTTGTCGAGAACAAAGTCTGTGGAGAACAGCACCGCATAATGGTCTTTGCCTTTGGCAGCCAGTTCATTCAGATTGAACTCGTGCACATAACCTTCCCTTTGGGGCTTGCCCAATGTTTTGAAATCGGGCAGGAACTTGCCCGGCACGTTTTCATAATACTTGTAGGCAACCTTTGGCTCCAGATTATCGTTTATCACCCGGATGTCGGCATCGCCCGGCACTCCGTACTGTCCGTTCTTACAGACAACCGAACGCAGCAGCGCCGATTCTGTCAGGATAAACGGACCATTATATTTTACAGACTTGTTGGTGGGCACGGAACCGTCTGTTGTATAATATATTTCGCCTCCCGCCACATTCCCCGTGATGGTTATTTCCACTCCGTCCTTATACAGACCGGCGGCAGGAGTAATGAAAGATGCGGGCACGTAAGTCAGCTCGGTTTTGGGCAGGAATGCATCCTTGATGAACTTTCCTACACACTCGTAGGGCAGCTCCACGCCGAGCAATGTTGCCGCCGTGGCAGCCACGTCGCAAATCAGATGAGTGTGTTCCAACAGTTTGCCTTTGGTTATCCCTCTGCCATACAGGATAATGGGGATTTCCATTTCCTTGGCCGTCATGCCGCCATGCGCACGCCCTATCCCACCGTGGTCTGCCGTTACGATAACCACCGTTTCATCTTTCATGCCGCTTTTATCCAAACGCTGAACGAACTCCCCGATAAGGGCATCGTATTTGTGCACACAATCCATGTATTCCCGGGACTCATGCCCGTACTCGTGCCCGATGTGGTCTACCTCAAGAATGGAAAGGAACAATAGCTCAGGCTTGTCAGCAAAGAAAGCATCCATTCCCTGCCTGAAAAGCGTTTCACCGTCCAAGCCGTCCGACACTGCCTTATCTGCAATCTCCATATTGTACATGCGGTCTTCACCCTTCCATTCGTAATACATATATACCTTGCTGTCTGGTCTTTGCTCCTTCACTGCATCAAAGACCGTGGGAAAGAATCCCGCTTTGTTTTTTACCGCCGGTTCAATGACATGGCTGTCCGGCTCCCAATCGTTGTCCGTCACTCCATGATGATAGGGAAGCGCTCCGCTCACCATCGACATCCAATTCTGGCTGCTGTTGCTAGGCAACACGCACCGCGCCCGGAACGTGGAAGCGCCATTTTCCACCATATAATTGATGTTGGGAGTGGAAGAACGTTGAATGCCCCACGCTCCCATTGCATCCACACCAATAAGGACAACATGCTTTGCCCGTGGAGTTTTGTTGCCGGAACATGAGCCAATCAGAATGGCAAATGCCAACAAGAAAGTTACTCTAAATGCATACTTCATCTTTTCAACTGTTTTCAATGAAACGGCCTAACTTCACATAGCTGTCATACAGCTTGGCATATTCCCGGCTCTTGCTCCTGTCGGGAGTATATTCGCAAGCAAAACCTTTACCCATAGCAGTTTGGGCATCGCCCACCTTCGGGTAGATTCCCGCAGCCACGGCAGCAAACATGGCCGCACCGAGAGCACATGCCTGTTCTGCCTTGGCAACCTTGATAGGCATGCCAAGCACATCGGCAAGAGTCTGCATCACAAAGGGGGATTTCAAGGAAATGCCGCCGATGCCTATCACGTCTTTGATAACCACTCCCTGCTCTATGAAGCTTTCCACAATGGCTTTCGAACCGAAAGCGGTAGCCTCGACCAAAGCGCGGAACACGGCAGGTGCGGACGTTCCCAGCGTAAGGCCTGTGACAGCCCCTTTTACCTGCTGATTGGCAAAGGGAGTGCGGCGCCCGTTCATCCAGTCGAGCGCAACGGGAGAGCTTTCGCTTACCGGGATTTTCTCGGCTTCGCGGTTGAGGTAAGGCAATGTTTTATCCTGAATCTCAGCCACCAACCTTTTCACCACGCTTTCATCCACCCACGAAGCATCTGCAAGGATGTCTTTCACCGGCTCCACGAGCATGTTCTTAAACCATGCATAAATGTCGCCGAACGCCGATTGCCCCGCTTCCATGCCCACAAGTCCGGGAATGACGGAGCCGTCTACCTGCCCACATATCCCGGCAATCAGTTTGCCGTTCATTTCCCGGTAAGGGGCTACCATGATGTCACAAGTGGAAGTCCCGATAACCCGAACAAAGGAGCCTTCGCCTATTTGTGCGCCAACCGCTCCCATGTGGCAGTCCAGCTCGCCCACAGCTACGGCAACACGGGTAGTCAGCCCCAGTCTTTCCGCCCACTCTGCGGTGAGACAACCCACCACGGCATCGCTCGTGTAAGTTTCTTTATATAAATGGCCGGAGAATGCAGCCAATAACGGTTCCAACTCCGTCAAGAAAGCTTCGGACGGAAGTCCTCCCCATGCTTCGTTCCACATGGCTTTGTGACCTGCCGCACACCTGCTCCGTTTCATTTCTTCGGGCTTCGTTTGTCCTGTAATCAGAGCCGGCATCCAGTCGCAATGTTCCGCCCAGCTATAAGCTTTTGCCCTGATACTTTCGTCTGCCCGGAGCAGGTGCGTCACCTTAGACCAAGCCCACTCTGCGGAATAAACCCCGCCGGAGTAAGAGGTATAATCCACCTCCCAGCGTTTTGCCAAAGCATTGATTTCGTCGGCCTCGGCAATGGCTGTGTGGTCTTTCCACAGCACAAACATGGCATTGGGATTTTCGGCATACTCCGGCAACAGAGCCAAAGGAGTGCCCTCTTTATCCAAAAGCACCGGGGTGGAGCCTGTGGTGTCGAACGCCATGCCTACTACCTGCTGTGCAGTCCCCACCGGGCACTTTGCCAACGATTCTTTGACCACCTTTTCCAAGCCCTCTATGTAGTCCAGCGGATGCTGCCTGTATTGGTTCTTGCCTTTATCACAATACAAACCTTGCGCCCAACGGGAATAATAGCCCACTGCGGTGGCAAGTTCTTCCCCGGTTAAAGCATTGACAACAATAGCCCGACAAGAGTCGGAGCCAAAGTCCACTCCTATCACAAATCTTGATTTATCCATATCTTCCATCTTTGTTAAATGATTTAAAGTATTCTCTTAATAAGGCATTTCTGCGTAATAAAAGGCTACCGAAGTGTAGTCCACAGGATAGGCGTTCCCTTCCGGTCCGTGCTCTATCCCCATATAAAATTCGTTCTCAAAGGAAAGTTTATCCGTCAGGTAAAAGCGATAGCCTCCCGTGCGTGCCAAGCGTGCATTGTAATCAAGGCAACCGTGTATGGGCAGGCTTTTGGTTCCGTCCCATTTGCCGGGCAGGTCATACCAACCGCCGTTATAGTAGTCTTCCGAGCCTGTTCCGTGAATCCGCATTTTCCCGTCCACGGTAGTTACATCGTCTCCCTCGAAAAACACCACATTCCCCGGCAAAAGCCCCTGTGCCTGATGAATGGTGCCTACGTAATGCCCTTTGCCTTTCACTGAAAGGAAGTCATAGAATTTGCCCTTTAACGGATTTATCTCCCTGTGCCAGAAAGTATAGAGTTTCCCCTCTCCGGCTATATCGCGTGCTTTTGTGTTGTAGTAAACCTTCACCGAAACCCGGACGGGCTTTTGCGAAGCTCCCGGTTGCTTCTTATACTGCAATTTCATTCTTGCCTGTTTGTCGAAAGGGCACGGCAGATAGCAATAGTTCACTTCGCCGGTGCAGCCCAGCAGCATGCTTTGTGCAGAGGGTTTGCCATAAGCGTAGCCAAAGAAATCTGCCAAAGGTGCGTTAATGGCAGGCTGAGGCTCGTCATCCCAAACAGCATTCAGGAACACGTCTTTATTCAGCCCCTCGAAAGCATTGCCGCCATTTATCTCAAACCCGACAATACGTCCCGGGGCATCTAAAGCAAAGAATTCCTGTTCACTGTCCGGCTGTAAAACAAAAGTGCTTTCTTTCACTTCGCAACCGAATGATTTACCTGTCATAAAGTGGTGCACATCCCACGCGCCGCGCTTGTTCCATATATTGCACACCTCATCCAATGCCTGCTTCTCCCCGACCGAAAAAGAAGGGGAAAAAGTGGTAAGCTCATAGCCGGGCATGTTCCGGTATTGGAGTTGGTAAAATAACATCTTCTCCCCTGTAAACACAACCTTGCATGACTTCTTGTAGGGAATCGGCAGATAGCAATAGTATCCGCCAACCTCATGCCCGCACACAGGAGAGACAAAAGGAAATACCTTACCCGAAAACAAATCATTAAAACATATCTTCAAACCGGCTTCTTTCCTGCCATCGAAATAGAACTCAATGGTATCGTTTGTGGGCGTCGGTGTCCAGATGCGGTTAATAATCCCCGGCCCTTCCATTTCGGCAATGACCAGCTTCCCGCCTTCTTTGCGCAAATAGGAGTAAGTGCCGTTGAAGCCGTCATCGTTCCCACCCGTGCGGTCGTAACTGGAGAACTGCTCTACCACACATCCCGTGCGGTAGGCAGGTAGAATATCCAAACGGGAGAGCGATTCCAGTTCAGAGAAATAATCAATCTTTTTCCCCTCTCCGGCATATGCCAAAGCAGAGAATAGAAACAACCCAATAAGAACTAACCTAGTATGAATTTGAAATATTTGCATAGAATTCTCTCCCGTCTTTTATTTATTTTATGTTTGTGTTATTTACTCGTTTCCCCAACTGTCCGAATCGCCATTTGCTTTCTTCCAAGCCTCCCTCCACATATGGATGTTCCAGAAGTTATTGAAAGGCATCAGTTTACGTCCTTCTTTTGCCGGAATGGCGGGGATGTGCGAAGCCTTGTCCTGATACCAATAGGCAACAGTTGCAATGTCGAGCATCATATCATTGGATGTGCCGTGCTCGATAGTGGCTTTCAAAGACTTATCAAAGAATACCGGATCATTAATGAAGAAGCGGTACACATGGGTACGCCCCAACCAACCGGTTTCATTATTCACTCTGGGATAACCGAAGAAAGGACTTTGGAAAGGTTCTTTCGGACACCACGAGGTATTGAAGAAGTCCTCCGTTCCCGTCCCTACCATAGAAGGTGTTTTTTCACCGTCGATGAACCACATGTCGTCTCCTTCGCCATACCATGCCGTGCTGGGGGAATGTACGAAGTAGTTAATGCCTACGAAATGTCCTTTTCCCTGAATATCGGCGAAAACATAGTTCTCCTTTCCGTCCGTGTTAGCTACTTCACCACCGGTTTCCGGATCTCTGACGGGCTTTGTCACTTCCCGGTTATACCATGCGTGGAAACGTCCCAAACCTTCGGGCAGCTTGTCCACTTCCCAATAATCCACGTAAAAGAAGATGTTATCCACGGTGTTATCCGCTTGGTTCTCTATCTCAATGCGCGCCCCTTTGGAGAAAGGCATGGTGAAGTATGAAGAAAGGCCTGTCCCGCCAGCCGGCCCTGCCGACAAAGCAAACGAAGAGAACAGGTAACTTTCATCCCAACCTTGTCCGAAGAAAGGACCGATGGGTGATTCTACCGAAGGGTAGTCATTGCCGTCCCAGTACATTCGGAGAATGATGTCATTCCTGTTCACCAAATCGGGCGGAGGGGCAATGGTGAACCAAATATGATTGATGATGCCCGAACCTTCAATATCACAGATAGTTACTTTTTCACCCGGCTTGATGCCCACTATCCGGTCTGCATTATAGCCTTCCTTGTCATAACTGCTGATTCTCTTGGAACGATAACCCGATTTTGTTTTAGCCAAGTTATACATTACCCCATCCGGTTGCTGGGCAACCGATGGAATAATATATAAACAACATAACAGCAACAATAATATCTTACGCATATTTACCAAATTTATTTGTTAATAACCCGGATTCTGAACTAAAACACCTTGGCTCAAGTCTATCTCCGATTGAGGGATAGGAAGCAATTCATGCTTGCCTTCTACGAATTTTCTCGGACCGTCGGGGCCGTTATCGTTTGCATAAACCGTCTTAGCCAGTTTCCATCTAATCAGGTCGTAGTGCCTAAGCCCTTCCGTACCAAACTCACAACGCCTTTCGTGGATAATATCTTCCAAAGTGCAATTGGAAATAGCGCCCAGACCTACCCGTCTGCGCACGTCATTCACCAAGCCGTCTACCTCCGTGCTGCCTCCGTTTTTCTTCAGCAAAGCCTCAGCTTTCATCAAATAGACATCGGACATTCTCACAATGCAGTAGTGCAGATTACACAATCCGGCATGGTGGTTAGGATCTATATATTTGTTGCAGCAATAGCCTGTCATGGTATCGCCTGCCGGGAAAGTAAACACTTCTCCATCCATGTTGAATGACTCTCCGCACACAACAACCGTAGCCCGCAGACGGGGATCTCTTTTAGCAAACTCTTTGCTCCAGTCTACCACTTCACCGTTATCCGTATATACATATTTGAAACGTTCCGCATCTTCCTTCTGGAATTTAATCTTACGTTTCGGAGTTCCGTCCAAATACTCAAATTCGTCAACAAGAGATTGTTCCGGGTGGAAGAAATTCCAACCACCAAAAGCATGAGGATAGAAGTAAAGATTGAAAGGCCATGCCGGGCTATCTGCCATAGTCATCATTTTAACGGCAAACAAGACCTCTTTCTCATTCCGCTTTTCAACCAAGAAGTTATCGCCGTAAGTGTTCACCAAGTCATACAAATCTTTATGTGCAAAGATTTTATCTGCCGTATTGATTACCTCCTGATACTTTTCTTCATAAAGGTAGAAACGGCATAGAAGCCCCCATGCAGAACCTTTTGTGGGTTTGCCCAAATCGGCTTCCGGCCATGACAACGGCAGAAGCTCCGCAGCCCTTTCCAAATCTTTCTCTATAAAATCATAGGTTTCGGCATGGGTTGCCCTCGGTTGGTTATACTCTGCAATCGGCAACTTCTCATCATACAGAGGCAAACCGCCATGTATGAGCATCAGTCTTGAATAGTGGAAAGCTCTCATAAAGTATGCCTGTCCCAAGACTTCATCCTTTTTCTTTTCACTGATAGACATTCCGGGAACGTTTCTCAAAATATCATTTGCTCTTTTTATGCCTTCAAACTTCAGCTTCCAACCACGTCCGAATAATTCTCCCTGCTCCGCATTGGCATTGAAAGTTTCGAGCAGGGCATCGTCTCCCCAGTCTCCGGCACGGTATAAGTCATCGCTCTGAACGTCCCAAACCGGTTCCGTATGTCCGGCAAAATAATATTCATCCATCAAAGGTCCATATACTCCGATGATAGCTTTTTCGGCATCATCTTCAGTTTGCCAAAACAAATCCTCGCTGATAGTCACAGCCGGAGTTGTATCCAATATATTGTCACATCCCGCAAATGCCAACCCCATGAAGGCACATGCCATATAAATATATTTTTTCATAATTACACAAGATTAAAAGACAACGTTTACACCAAATGAATAAGATTTAGACTGAGGATATTGCCCTCTATCAACATTACTTTCCAAATCTGCCCCAACAGTATCAATACCCAGCTCCGGATCATAACCGGAATAAGAGGTTATGGTGAACAAGTTTTGTGCAGACACGTAGAAACGGATTCTTTCCAAACCTATTTTCCGTGTCAATCCCTTCGGAATGGTATAGCCCAGTGAGATATTCTTCATCCGCAAATAAGAACCGTCTTCCAAATAGTAATCGGAAGGCCTTTTATTGTTATTCGGGTCCATCCATGTGGCACGCGGCACTGTGGCATCCACATTATCCTTCGTCCATCTGCCCATAATCTCTGAAAAGTAGTTATATTTCAAGCCCGTGAAACCAAATGTGTAACGAATCGCATTCCAAATCTGAGTTCCCTGAACACCCTGCATAAAGACATTCAGGTCAAAACCTTTATATCTCAAATCAAGGTTCAGACCATAACAGAAGTCGGGTACGGCATCGCCTAAATTCGTTCTGTCATCAGAGTCCAGAACTCCGTCGTTGTTGATGTCCCGATACTTAAAGTCACCCGCTTGTGCCAAAGGTTGGTACAATTCACCTTTTGAGTTTGTATAAGCCTGTACTTCCGCATCCGATTTAAAGATTCCGTCTGTTCTGTAACCATAGAAGTATCCGATTGGATTACCCACATCCGTACGGGTAATAGAGTAAGCATCTCTGAATTTAGGTCCATAGATTGGCTGTGCATTATTTCCCAACGATACTACCTTATTTTTATAAGAAGAAATGTTGAAAGACACATCATAAGAGAAATCCTTAATCTGATCCCTGTACTCTATTGTAGCCTCAAAACCTTTGTTGTGCACGGTAGCACCATTAATCAGTTGATTGCCAATACTGCCATATGCCCCCAAGGCAGGCGGATTAATCAATATATCTTTTGTTCTCTTATCATAATAATCTAAAGTCAACAGCAGTCTGTTTCCGAATAAAACTGCGTCAATACCCACATTGGTTTGGGTAGTTGTCTCCCACTTCAGATCAGGATTAGCCATTACACCGGCATAATATCCCTGATATAATGTTTGTGTACCCGGACCGAAAGTATATCTTCCATCGGGAAGTGAAGTAGCATAAGTTGCCATGTAAGCATATGAAGCAACGGATTGATTACCTAAGCTACCATAACTGGCTCTCAACTTCAAATCATCAAGCCAAGAAATGTTTTTCATAAACTTTTCCTGAGTTACTCTCCATGCAGCAGAGAAGGACGGGAAATATCCCCAACGATTATCTTTGGCAAACTTGGAAGAACCGTCGGCTCTCATATTGAATGCTGCAATATACTTGTCGGCATAAGAATAATTTAATCTGAAAAGCCCGGAAACCAAGCCGTCTTCACCATAGCCGCCGTAGCAAACCGGGTTTAATGTACCTGCATTCAAATACTGGAAAGTAGGGTACTCAAAGTCAAAGCCGCTCTTTGTGGCCAGAAGGTCTTCACTGTTATTTTTCTGTGCGGAGAAGCCTAACATCGCATTGATTTTATGCTGCCGGAAAGATTTATCGTAATACAAAAAACCTTCACCAATCCAACCAATGCTAAGCCCCCTGAACATTGTCAAACCATTTACCAAGTTGGGCTTTCCGGGTTCCGGTTCTTTTACGTTAAACGTTTTTGTATCATTATCGGTAACTTTCAAAGAACCGCTAACTTTAGCAGAGAAGCCCGGCAATATCTCATATTGCAAATAGGCATTTCCTTCTAACTGGAAGTAACGGTTTCTTTGAGTGTTTCTCTCAAATATACCTACGGGGTTTCTCAAGTCACCATAATTAGAAGAGAACACACCGTGATACGTTCCGTCCTCATTATATACAGGAACATCCGGGTGGTAAGCCAATGTCTGAACCATTGCACCTACATTGTCACCACGTGTATCCACTCCTCTCCTTTGCTTGAAACTCAAATTGATACTTTCACCAAACTTAAACTTTTTGCCCAGTTTATAATCCGAATTAATTCTCAATGTATATCTTTTGTTATAAGTATTTCGCAAAATACCATCATAGTCCTGAGCCGTGAAGCCCAAATTATAGTTGTTATTCTCTCCACCTCCCGCTAAAGACAGGTTATAGCTTTGCACATTGCCGGTTCTGAAAACTTCGTCTTGCCAATCTGTTACATCTTTCATGGAAGACGGATTTGCAAACTCCTCCAGCCTAGGAGTTTTATCGTTATCACTCGCTTCATTATAGATTGTTGCCAATTGGGAAGCTGATAACATATCTAACTTTTTAGAACGTTGTGAGAAACCATAGTAAGCATCGAATTTAACAGTGGGCTTCATACCTGTCGCCCCTCTTTTTGTCTTGATAAGTACCACTCCACTTGCAGCACGTGATCCGTAAATGGCAGCAGCCGATGCATCTTTGAGCACTGTCATCGTTTCAATATCCGATGGATTTACGGATTCCAAATCCGCACCAATAATATCATCAATAACAATCAAAGGATTATTATCATTCAAAGTTCCCGTACCTCTGATACGAATAGAAGTCGTGGGGTTAGGTCCTCCCCCGTTTTGCTGAACATAAACTCCTGCCAGACGACCGCCTAAAGATGATACCAAGTTAGGAGAAGCAACATCCGCTAACTTATCCAACCCTACATTTACAATAGCACCGGACAAGTCTGATTTCTTTTGCTGCCCATAACCAACCACCACCACTTCATCAATCTTCATTAAGTCCTCTTTCAAGACAACATTTATTGTCCTTTGTCCCGTAAAGCTTTTTGTTTCGGAAACATATCCCAAGAATGAAAAGGTTAATGACTTTCCTTTCTCCGGCATGGTAATAGAATAATTTCCATCCACATCTGTAACCGTACCCGAAGAAGTTCCATCTACAATAATCGACACTCCCGGCATGGGAATACCTTGAACATCTTTCACAACACCGATAACAGGCCTATTCTGGGCCTGCAAGATGGTTATCTGTGAAAAGCAAATAGCGAAAACAAGTACTAAAAGACTTGTTAAGTTTCTGTTTTTACATGCGCATTTCATAGTTTTACTGATTTAATAACTCTCTATATACTGTCTTATCACAAAATCTTGTTATAAAATCGTGTATTGAGTATATTGTATTGAAACTCAACCCAATACACGATGAGCTAATAATCCTTATCCAAAAAACAATTCTTCAACTATTACCTACATTACACCTATGTTCATTATTTCCATCCCGGATTCTGTTCCAACTGAGGATTCAATAATATTTGTCTGGTAGGCAAAGGGAACAAATAATGCTTTGATTCAAACTTACGCTTCGAAGCAGCTTCCAACAGGATACATCCTTCTGAATCATACTCATATTTTACATCAGCCCATAAAGGATTCGTTTCATATTCCGTTCCTTTAAACTTCACTCCACGAAGCGGTTCCGACATCTCTTTTTCTGCGGTTTTCCAACGTCTCAAGTCATCGAACCTAAAACCTTCTATGCTTAGTTCAATCGTTCTTTCACGTCGGATTTCCTGCAACATATCCAATCCGTTGGCTGTAACGAATTTATTTGTCAGATGAGGCATGCCTACCCTATCACGTAATTCATTTATGCTCAGATTCAAATCGTCATCTGAAATTTCACCATTCTTTTCAAACAGAGCTTCTGCATAGATCAATAAGACTTCAGTATAGCGGATAACCGGATAGTCCATTCCCAAAGGGAAAGTAACTTCAGCTACACCTTTCAAATTACGATAGCCTGTTTCCGTCCAAAAGCCAAAATCTACATTATATACCAAACCACTACTTTCAGGGTTCTCCCAATTAACGTTATACATCGGTTGTGAGAATAACCAAAAACGCTCAAATGGTTTCACAAAGAAGACATCCATTCTGGGATCTCTGTTCTCATATTCGGAAAGCACTTTGTCATAACCTTTAAATACGGATTTCGGATGAGTGATAGGAAGCCCGGTTTTATCAAGAAACATATCGGCCAGTTTCTTTGTAGGACACAATTCATGAGAATGCTCCCATCTTGGGGATTCTCTAATATCTTCATCATAACGATTAGCCAAAATAGTTTCTTTCTGATCTACTTTTGTCAGTCCTTCAGGATTAGATTTAGTCTTTGCCAAAGTAAAATAATACTTATAGCTTAAATCTCCTAAAACATCTCTACGATCAAACAGCTCATATTGAGTGCTTATAATTACCTTATGAGAGGCATCAATTGCTGCATCCAGCAGATCATCCGCACCCGAAAGGCCATGATATTTTCTCCAAGTTCCTTCAAACAATGCCACTCTAGCCTTGAATGCCAGTGCTGCACCTCTTGAAACACGCCCTTTATCCGAAGCATTAATCTCCGATTCCAATGGAAGAACCTCTATCGCCTCGTTCAAGTCTTTCAAGATAACTTCTGTTATTTTCTCTCTGCTTTCACGAGGACCAAACAAATAATCGGTATCATCCAAAGTCAAAGTCTTATCAATCAATGGAACACCTCCAAAGCGTTTCATTAAATTGAAATAGAACATAGCTCTAAAGAATTTCATCTCGGCTTCATAAACAGCAATGCCACTCTTTATTCCATCGGGAGCTGTTTTACAATGTTCCAATCCATAATTTACGTATCTGATAGATGTATAAGAACCATCCCAAACTCCATCAGACGGAGAGGGTACATAAGAACTATTACTTACATTATTGAATCCGGCAGGCTTTGTAATGTCAGACATATCATCGTCTGCATTAAAAGAAGGCAAACCGTGATAAAACTGATTTGCATACAGCTTAAAATCTTCTACCGTTCTGAAATATACTGCGTCGGAAACAACATCCTTCGATTGTAAGTCCAATCCTTTCTCGCATGACACCACCAAGAAAGACAGTAAGCATATCAATATTATATTTTTATGTGTTTTCATATCCCATTATTTTTAAAATACTACATTTAGGCCTACCGAATAAGAACGGGTAAACGGAATCAAGTTTTCATTAAAAGGAGCTTCCGGATCAAATCCTTTAGGCAATCTATCCCACTCACACAAGTTCATTCCACTTACATATACTCTAAGCTTATCAACTCCGATCTTCTTTGTTACAGTTGCAGGTATAGTATATCCAATCTGAACATCTTTCAATCTCAAATAACGGTTGTTGAATAATTTATAAGGAGCACTAGATTCCTGATAGTTGTACCCATTAATGCCACCATCTTGAGACAAGCGGGGATATAAAGCAGATTGCCTGTCTTCACTCCATGTGTCATGATAGAAGTATTCGGAAGATTGCTTCCAAACTTCGACACCACCGGCATATGTACCATTCATCACATTCCATTTTCCTACACCTTGCAAGAATGCCCTGAAATCAATACCTTTCCATTCTGCTTCCAGATTGATGCCGTACAGATATTGCTGATTATTGGAACCTTTGTACACTATATCACCGGAATCGGGATCACCTTCTTTATATAAATGAGGTTCCAAAGTTCCGTCACCATCCCTATCGACATATTTAGCATCGCCAATGCGTAAGTTTGTAGGCACTCCCTTTACATTTGCCAGATAATTGTCCAAATCTTCTTTAGACTCAATGAATCCATCGAATTCATATAAGAAGTAAGAATTGGCAGGATAGCCTTCAACAAACGTATTCAAGCCATAACCCGGATTACGGGAGTCTTTCAGAGATATAACCTTACTTGTATTATTACTCAAAGAAACTCCGACACGATAATTAACTTTACCAATGCGGTCTTTCCAGTTGAGGGCTACTTCCCACCCATTGGTTCTTAAATGTGCACCATTAATTTGAGGAGCAGTTGCACCTAGCACAGAAGGAAACTCTTCCGCATAAAACATCCCTTTATTCTCTTTTATGTAATAATCGAAAGTCCCACTCAACCTGCTATTCAGAATGGAGAAATCCAAACCGAAGTTATACGAATTGATAGTTTCCCATGTTCTGTCCACAGCAGGCATACCGCCCAAAGTAGCTTGTTGGGATTTGGAAGGAGAGTTTGAATTACCAAACGGATATTGTCCTCCTATATTAATATATTGGTAGTGGTCATATAAACCGATACCTGCCTGATTACCGAGTTGCCCCCATGAAGCTCTGATTTTTAAATTATCAATATAGTTTTTAGCTTTTCCGAAGAACTTCTCGTTTGAAACAATCCATGAACCGGAAACGCCCCAGAAGTCTTCCCACTTATACCCTTTGGCAAATCTTGAAGAACCATCATTACGATAAGTAGTTTCAAAGAACAAGCGGTTATCAAAATTATAGCTCAAACGACCAAAGATAGAAGATATAGCCCAGTCGTTGCGATACTCGCTATTGTACTGTTCGTCAGAATCTCCTAAGCTCATTACATCAAGCTGGTCTGTAATCAAATTATATCTCCATGCCCCAAAGCCTCTGTTATCAAGTTCTTCGTGAGAGCCACCAAACATAGCATTGAACATGTGATTAGAGAAACTGAAATCATAGTTGGCAAACATAGAAGCTACCGTATGCTCGTTTCTGTCATATTGAGAATTAGCTTTTGTCTTTCCTCCATACCAGTAATCTATTACATCATAGTTCAGAGAACCGTCCCAATGATAGGTTTGATGCCTTTTACGTGAATATGCTTCATCACGAATATCGAAATTCTTAGAGAAGTCTCCGGTTATCGTTAAGTTCTTGATAGGCTTAATATCAAAGCCCAACTGGGTATAATAAGAATAGTATGTCTTTGTTGTTTTGCCAGTGTGTTCTGCAAAAGCTACGGGATTACCGAATCCACCGGCACCATAATATTGTCCTTTGTCATTATAGATAGGCTGGCAATTCCATGTCCAGTAAGTCAACCATGCCAATTGGTTAATATCATAAGGCTCCACTACTTGCTTACGTCCGACATAAACATTTGTGCGCAGCTTAATATACTTATTGATATTATACTCATATTTAAAACGGCCAAAGTACTTCTTATTTGAATGATCGCCGTATTTAAACATGGAGCTTTGTCCCAAATAACCGATAGAAGCATAGTAATTAGATTTTTCTGTTTTACCGGAAACTGTTAAATTATGGGAATGATCGAAAGCTGTGCCATACATTTCTTCCCACCAATCATGATAACCCAAAACAAGATCGGGAGTATCACCGAAAACACCTTTAACCACCATAGGATTCGATGAATAAATGTCGGCAGTCTCAAGATAAGGAACCAAATGAGAGAACTGGTGAGTGGCTATACCGTCATTACCATATGCCTCGTTCATCATTTCGATATGTTGAAGCACATTCACCTTTTGAGGAGTACGGGCAGGAGCATTAAATGAAAAATCTCCCGAATAACTGATTGTCGGTTTGGTTGATTGTCCTTTTTTAGTTGTGACCAAAAGAACTCCACCGGCAGCACGGGCACCATAAATAGCAGCTTGGGCATCTTTCAGAATAGTAATATTCTCAATATCCTGCGGATTGATTTTGTTTAAAGCTTCTGCATTATTATCCTTGTAAGGAATTCCATCTACAACAACCAAAATGCCCGGATCGGCACGTGAGGTGACACCTCTGATTTGAATATCAAACCCTTCTTCACCTATTTTACCTGGATTGTTACGCCTGATTTCCATACCCGGAACCACACCTTGCAAGAAAGCGGCTGTATTTGTTGCCGGTTTATCCTCAAAACGATCTTTACCTACCAAATCCACCGCACCGGTGGTTGTCGCTTTAGTCTTCACGCCGTAGCCAATGGCTACAACCTCCTGAAGCATGACGGCATCTTCCTTTAGCTTGACGTTCAAAACAGTTTTATTATCTATCTTGACTTCTTCCGAACGCATCCCTACAAAAGAAAAGACTAAAATATTTGTATTGGAAGGAACGCTTATCCGGTATTTCCCGTCAATATCGGTTACAGTACCAATTGTAGAACCCTTTGCCACAACAGAAACGCCGGGCATAGGAATATCCTGAACATCTTTCACAATACCTGTCACAGTCCTGTTCTGGGCCTGCAAGTAAGTAATCTGTGAAAAGCAAATCACGAAAACAAGTATCAGAATACTTGCTAAACTTTTGTTTTTACATGTGAATTTCATAGCTTTACTGATTTAATAACTTTATATATTTACTTCCTATCTATAAAAGTTTAAAAAGTTGGCGTCACCTGTCACCAATTCTCCATATTGGCTTATGACAAGCAGTTTCAGGGGTGACTCCAACTTTTTAGTTACCATCACTTTTGCCGTTTACTGTCACCTTTTCCTGTATTTCGTGCCGGAAACATAAGGTTAACCGCTCTTGTTACCCGGCAAGGAATGATCACTTGACAATTGTCGAGCAATCGCTTGACAGTTGTCGAGTACACGCTTGACAGTTGTCGCGCACTCACTCGACAACTGTCAAGTGATCAGGCACACGGCAGTACCGCATCTATCTATTGGAAAACAACTTTCAAATGATCGCCTCTGTTTAATTGCATTTCACTGAAAGAAACTTCAACCAAACCATTCTTACTTACTTTTGCCGGAACAGATTCTTCGTTACGATACACTTTCACATTAGCTGTACTTACATTGCCGGGAACTGACAACTGCAACTTGTTAAGTGTCAGTCTGCCATATTTCACTTCAACCGAGTTCTGCTGAGTACCGGCATTCCTTATCTGAGAGATGTTACCCCAACCTTCGGCAGAAGTGAAGAATCCTTTAAAGTGATTTGTCGTCAACTTCGGAGCGAAGCTCATTATCCCTTCGGGACCGTCATACCAATAACCTTGCGTAGCCAACAAAACTCCATAAGAAGCCATCGCCCTTGCATAATGGTCGCCACATTCAATCTCATTCCAGGGATTATGTTTTGCACCGTCATAGCGTGAATGAATTCCTTTCACTATGGCAAGTCCCTGATCTATCATTCCTCTGGAAATCATTTCGGTAGCAACCTGATACTCAATGCCTGTCCAAACCTCATCGCGGTATCTCACTCCATCTTCACCCGGATGTTTGCTAAAAGGCCATGTACAAATAAACAATCCCGGTTCTCCTGCATGTGCATAATATCTCTCGGGAAGATGTGCTTCGCTCTGGGCTTTCACATCATTGGTCCAATTGAACTTCCAGATAGAATTCAGGGTTTTATCTATTGCATCTTCGGGATACAAATTACCCAGCCTGTATAAATCAGCCCATGTCTGCCCGAACAACTGGTCACTCAAACATCCTTTTCCATACTGATATTTAGGATATTCTTTCTCGTCTACATCCTGAATAAAATAGTTTCCGTTCCATAATCTGTCCATTGTATTGTCACTACCCGCCGTGTAGATTTTCTTGTAATATTGGGCAGTAGCCGTGTCTTTCATGATATAAGCCATTTTTTCTCCGGCTCTCAGTGCTGCAAGATATAATCCTCCGACATAAGTATTTGCGCCATTAAAAGAAATATCATAAGTATTAGGTTGTGTCTTTACAATCAAACCGTCTTCATTACCATCCTCATTGATGATATATTTGATAGACCGCTTTATCTTATCCCAGTTTCTTGAGAGGAAGAAGTCGTTTTTAGACATCAGATGCTCACGATACATTCTCAAAATAGATCCGGCATGACCGTCTATCAATATTCCATGTTCGCCGTTTCTCGATAATATGCCACCGTCTTCTCTCAAAGAGACTCCATAATCGGTTTTCTCTCTTAAATTCCTTTCCAATTCGGGGAACAAAGCAGCCATAGCCTGTGCATAGCTCCACACATGGGTGCATGTACCTTCACACGAGCCAACACCTTCCCATGCCCAGAACTTATCCGTAGCCCACCATTGACAAGTTTCGGTAGCAAGAATGGATACGGGCATCATCACACGTTGAATCAACCAATAAGGAAGAGAACTTTCATTGTAGTAGGTATTGTGGAAGTTGAAGGTTTCTTTTTCCAGCTTGGCATACTTCTCATGCAGCCGTTCTGCTACGTCCATCGAACTGTCATACCAGTTAGAATACATGTTTCCAATAGCCGGGCTGTTTGGAGGCAGCGGTTTATTCCACTCCGAACCTTTATAGCTTAACGGCCTGTTTGGGAAATACCAAGACAAAACGAATACAATATCTTTCGACTCTCCCGGTGCAAGGGTAACTGCCGAAGTCAAAGCTCCATTCAGTTTGTTTCCAAGTTCGGTTTCCGCATAGTTCAATCCCTTCTGTGAACAATCTGCCGTACCTGTGGCATTCGAATCGAAAACGGATAAAGCCAGATTTCCAAAATAAGCATGCGTTTTATCTATCTTAACTCTCGGAGCATCCACCGGAGTATTTGAGAACTGGATATTGTCAACACTAATATGTCCCCAATCTCCCGTTACATCATCTACAATTTCCAAATAGGCTTTTTTGCCTTTCCATGCAGATACATCCCAATTACGGGGCAGGAAATCTTCATTACTATTGCCAGTAGCACTCATCACTACTTTTCCATCGACCACGAGATTCATGCATGTCTTTCCGGGGTGTGCTCCTCCTGCAATGTTAAATGAGATGTATTTATCAGATATAGTAAATGTCTTAGAAGTTAATTTACCAACAGGAGTGTCATAATCCGAATATGAATTTGCCAAAGCTGTTCCATAGTTGCCTCCAAAAGGAGTCTGGTTACATAATTCACCGGAAGCGGGCTTAGTGCCAAAAGCAGTTCCTTGTACTTTCCAGTTCCTATAAGATCCGGACTCAAAATCATCGAACACTTTGTATTTGCGGTTGCTCTGCTTATGTTCCACAGCGATGTTGTCCACGTTCATGTCCATGTAGACAGACTTCCAAGCTCCATTGTCTACCACTTTGTTTCTAAGGATGCCATCTGCCCTGTCTTTCAAATCAATACATACCAGATTCTGCATCCATCCTGTCAAATCTGCCTTTACTTGCTTATCGGACGTATTTTTAACAGTATATTTCAAGATTGTTGCAGGAGTTGCGGATTCTTTCGCATCCAAAGGAATGAAAGGAGAAAATACTTTAGAGCTAACCTTTACAGGAAACTTTCCATCCTTTGTACCATATTCGACAAAGGCAATGGGGTATTCTCCAATAAAAGAGATGTCATCAAAGCCTTCTTTACTCAATTCTTTTGTCTGCACTTTATTGCCATCATCTACTGTGATTTTAAATCCCTGATCGATGTAACTCATTGGCTCAAAAGTTTGATAACAAACTTTCCAAGGTCCCAAAGGAGTGTCAAAGTTCAACAAATAATCTATGCCATAGCCTGTATTATAGGCATTATTAGCTATCCACCAATTTGCAAGAGTTCCATCTCCCCTCACATATAATTGTCCGGCTGCAATACCGCCACATGGCATACCGATTGTTGTCAATTCGTCTCCTTTATAGACTTTCCTTTCACCTTTTGCATCTTTATTTCCAATGAAAGATTGTATATCTCCTTTATCAAGGGAGACTTTATGATCACCGGAAAACTGGGCAAAAGATAATGCAGGGAGTGAAACCAAAACAGTCAACGCTACGTTTTGAAGTAATTTCATAATAGTGTGTTTAAGAATAATTATTTATACAATGGGCCGTAAGCTGCACAAGCTCTATAATCAGAACCTTCGGGATCTGTCCCAAATGCGTTCCATGATGCCGGACGGAATATCTGCCCTTCCTCAACATTATGCATACAAACAGGAATAGAAAGCATGGAAGCCAAGGATAGTAAATCGGCACCAATATGCCCATAACTGATAGCACCATGATTTGCCCCCCAATAATTCATCACTGAATAAACATCTTTGAAATGTCCCGTACCCGTCAAGCGAGGAACAAAGAATGTGGTAGGCCATGTCTTATCTGTACGTTTATTGATAATGTCAAAAACATTGTCCGGGAAAGTGGCAGTCCAACCTTCTGCTATTTGAAGTACAGGACCAACACCTTTTACAAGATTCAAACGGCACATTGTTACAGGCATACCCGCCTTAGTTAAGAAATTAGAGGAATAGCCACCACCACGGAAATATTCTAATGAAGCAGGATACCAAGTGGTTACATCAAGCATCTTATCAACTTCTTCCTCGGTAATATTCCAGAATTCTTTCATCACCGGCTTACCATCAATCGTCTGCTGTCCCGTACCATCCAACGTACAAGAACCTGAATTAATTAAATGGATGGCGCCATTACTCAACAAACCTTCGGGCTTCCAACCGCTGACTCTTTCAATAGCTTCGGGGCTCCAATATGTTCTGACATCTGCAAATATCTGAGCTTTGTTAGTCAATAAATGGTTGAACAACATGCTGATACCATTCAAATGGTCATCTTCCGTGGCAAATGTATATGGTTTACGAATGCCGTTCCAATCAAATGAAGAATTCAGTATGGCCTCAGAGAAATCACCATTGGGCAAGAAGTCCGTCCACTGGCGTTGTCCTTGGAAACCTCCGGCAATTGCATTATGTCCCATTGCCTCTTCCTGATACCCCATATCGGCCAAAACAGGATTACCCACCAACAAATCACGCATAATAAGAGTCATCTTAACTATAAATTCCCATTCTTTATCTTTTTCCTCACGGGTATGTTTGATAGATTCCGGATTATAATCTTCTCCTTCGCGGGATTTACAATTCTTCTTTACCCACTCTAATGCTCTTTCATATTCATCTTTATCGTATATGCCCAACTGAATGCGACGCATTATTTCCGAACAGTCAACGTACTCGGCACGCATACCCAAGTATTCTTGTAAGAATTCCGGATTTACGATAGAACCAGCAATCCCCATTGATACCGAACCTATTGCCAGATAAGATTTCCCTCTCATAATGGCAACAGCCAAACCTGCTTTTGCAAAACGAAGCAATTTCTCTTTTACATCTTCCGGAATTTGAGGATCATTAATATCCTGAACATCTTTACCATAAATCCCAAATGCAGGCAAACCTTTCTGATTATGTGCAGCCAATGCAGCAGCCAAATAAACAGCTCCCGGGCGCTCTGTTCCGTTAAATCCCCAAATGGCTTTCGGAATAAGAGGATTCATATCTATTGTTTCGGAGCCATAGCACCAACATGGTGTTACAGACAAAGAAACACCAACTCCCTCTTTTTCAAATTTTTCGGCACAAAGAGCAGCTTCCTTAACTCCACCGATACAAGTATCTGCAATGACACACTCTACAGGGCTTCCATCAGGATAACGCAATGTTTCCGTATATAATTTAGCAACTCTTTTTGCCAACCCCATTGTCATATCTTCCAAAGATTCACGAATACCACGGCGGCGTCCGTCTATAATCGGACGAATACCAATTTTAGGAAATTCAGTTTTCATAATACTACTTATTAGATTATTAATATGTTTAGTTAAAAACGTTCTTGATTTCTGCTATCTTCACTCCAAACAGTTTTTCAGTTATTAAAGACAACTCATCATCGCTTCCTACAAAATGAAAAACATTGTGTTTATGACCGAGAGAAGCACCGGGTTTAAGGAAAGCAGCAGGCGATGCACTCTCCACTTCAAGGAATGGTCCCATAATACTGCCATCTTCCAACGGTCCATCGTTATAGGCATTCACAGCATCTCCTACTAAAGGATTTTTATTAGGATTCCACTCCTGATTCAGATAAGTGCCTTGAGGATCGACTTCGAAAGTAGTAATAGTCAATCTCCGGGAATCAGGATCATAATTACCGGCAACAGACTTTGCACGTAGGGAGTTCAGACCTAATTTATTACGGCATTTTCCATCGGTCTTCAAATAGAGCAAACCATTCTCTATTTTTAAACGATCTGCCGGAATCTCACCAAAATAATTTGTAGTAGCTATGGTTCCTAATTGATCTTCAGAACCTTCATTAAATGGTATGATAGTTAAAGAATTGGGAGCTGTATTAAACATATCCAGCATCCAAATACAAATAGTACCCGTTTCTTCTGTCCATTCGGTATTTCCATTGTTTATTAATACATTATCGGTCAAATAACCAACCGTTTTTATAGAAGGAGAAAGTTCGATGCCAAGCAGTGAAGCAATCTCCGACGGTTCAACAATAGAAATATTCCTGTCTATTCTTACTTGAAATAAATTACCTAAATAGTTAGCAACCTCCATATCCTTACTCATAGATACACTTTTATCTGATGCCGAAACAACGTTCCATGCTTCTATATCAAAAGGTTTTGGAGTATGCCAATTGTCATATACCTGTTCCGTACCTGGTTTAAAGTAGATTGAATATTTGCCTCCTTCCGGTCCTAACCAAAGTCGGTTTTCTCCACCATATCCATTCATATGTTCATCAAAGTTTTCAGCTTCGAGTGCCTTATAATTCAGATACCCCAAACTTTTACCCGTATTTCCATCGGTAGTGGAAGTGAACACTTTAGCTTGATATTTTGGAGATACCACCACTTGGGCTTTTCCATCATTTGCACGAAGTAATATCACACTGTCTTTCTTTGCTAAATAATTTAAATCATAACCGAATGTCCCTTTTTCAAATGTTTCCATATTATTTCCTTTTTTTCCTCCACATGAAATTACGCCCAAGCATAAGCACAGTAGAAGACACCTGTTAATCACTTTTATCGTTTTCATAAGATCTGTTTATATTGATTTAACCTCGAAATTGGTTTCTTTACCGGAAACTAAACATGAATCAATCTTTAAATCACCATAGTACATTGTAATAGTCGGTATACCTGCTTTCAATTCTACAGTTCCAAATCCTTTATCTGTTGACAAGAATGTTTTAAAATCATTTCCTACTTTCGAATCTATATAAAGAGTCTTATTAACTGCATCATAACGTACTCCGGTTAATGCCTGAAGCAGACTATAGCTTGCAAGAGCACGGGCATACCATCCGCCACATTCATATTCGTTATAAGGATTACGAACCGATCCGTCATAGCGTTCACGGCAAGTTCTGACAATATCCAAACCTTTTTCAATCTCTCCTTCGAAAATAAGATGAGCAGCTACCTGATATTCTATTCCTGTCCAAACTTCATCACTATATACAAACGGCAAACTAAGCTTACCACCTTTAGGCCAAGTACACAAGAGAAGACCGCCTTCTTCACCCAATGCATAAGTAGGACGTTGAGGATTAGCATGATTTCTTAAGTCCTTTTCTAAATTGTATTTATAAACAGACTCCAAATGGCTTTTTACTTTAGTCTTATCAATAGGTTCTTCCATACCCGCAACTAGAGCCATCCAACAACCAAGTATCCCATCTGATAAGCAGCCTTTTCCATATTGATATTTAGGACCTTCCTTTTCCAAAATAGCACGTGCTTCAGGCGAATAATCACTATTCCAATTACTTTCCGACATAGCAATCGGATCCGGAGATTTCAGATCTTTCCAACGTATGTCTTGAATGAAGTATTCACCATCATAAAGTTTGTTTTCCATGTATCCTTTGCTTTTTGCCAAGAGATTTTCGTATTCTGTGGCATCTATATTTAGTGCCTTACTTATCAGCACAAAGCTTTGCAAAGCGGATGTGTAAAAGCTTGTACACATACCATCAGGTCCCCAAAATTCTATATCATAAGTATTATGATGAGGCTCTTCTAATGCACCAACCTTATTGGGATCCCAAGTATTTATGCAATAATCCAAACTTTGCTTTACCTGTGGATACATCATTCTTAACCAATCTGTATCACCATAAATACGCCAATCTCTGTATATTTTTATAATACCTCCTAATTGCCCGTCGGAAGCAGAATGGAAATCATGTTTAACCGGTCTGATTGGGATATTCGTACGGAACATTTGATGTCCCAGTTTATTTTGGCTAACAAAAAACTCTGTTTCTCTCAAAGTACGTTCTAAAGCCGGGAAAAGATGAGGTATTGCTTGTGCATAATTCCAAACATGAGTACAAGAACCATGACAAGATCCCCATGTATCACCACATCCTTCATAATTCCATAATCTTCCATCATGCTGACGCATTACTGTCGGAGACTTCAAAATAGAAAGGTTTGCGCCAACCGCCTCAATAACTTCGGGAGGCAATGTACTGCTATAAAAAGCATTAGTAAACAATTCTGTTTGAGCTTTCAATATATCATATTTACTCAACCAATAATTTGCTACTTCATTTATATCCTTAAACTTTGAACTATACCATGGCTTATAATATACCGGAGTTTCCATATTTTTCACCAGTGGGCATTCTGCTACCTTATCAACATCACTTACAGCATCTTCTCCAATGCGAGAGTCCGATTGCGGAACATACCAAGCCATATACAAACGAATAGTTCTTGTTTGTCCGGCTTTAACATTAAAGGGAACATATAACGAAGCTCCGGGAGCATCTTTCTCTACCGGCTCATTAGCAGTTGTAGTGCCATCAGCTACTGCATTCCATGCCATAGTTAAAGAATCCCACCAACCACCACGGAACCAGCAATAATTTACTTTTGTATCTTTCTCATCCGTATAGATCGCAAAATCACCTTTTAAATGTTCTTTTCCGTTGAGAGCTGATTGAGATAGTATGAATCCATTTTGTAGATATTGAACAGAATTAGGAGCTTCATCAGTAACTTTCATAAAATTACGAGAATTATAAGAGAATATAGCTTCAACATCATCTGTACTCGTATTCGTAAAAGTGTATTCTATAGCTCCAACAGGCAAACTCGAATTATCATTATCTGTAGGGATAAAAGGACTCCATCCTTTTAATTCAACCTGTAAAGGAATATCTTGATCTGATAATTGAATTGTAGCAAACGGAAAACGAGAGGCAAACTTCACATTGTCAAAGCGTGGTAATCCCCAAGTTGTTAAGGGACCTCCCAATGCAGACTCCGGACCACCAAATTTCTTTCTATTAGGAACGGGTCCCTCCAACACTTTAGAACCATTTTTTATCCCTTTTACATGGATAGCTGCGAACATACAAGGTTCAAAAAACACATTCGGTTGATGTCTAATAGACATATTCGATATAGCTCCGACACCCTCAATACAGAACATTCCAGCTCCCATTCCACCTATAGGAAAGGCAATACGATTCAGATTCTCAGCTTCATAAGGAGCATTAAATTCTCTTTTGCTCCTATTTCTACAAGTATTTTCACTTGAACAAGATGCCAAGAAAATAACGACAACACATGCAGATAAAATTAATAAAGTTATTTTCTTCATATTTATAGTATTTATAGAATAAATGATATAATTTTATATATTACAATTTATACCCCTTTAAACCAAAAAAAGAAATATAAATAAAACAGAGTAAAGGAATTACAAAACCGATAGCCATTTTTTCTTCTCCAATAAATCCCATTAGCATTGGAGAAAAAGCGCCACCTGCCACTCCCATTACGATATATGATGAAGCCTTTTTAGTATATTGTCCCATATTAGATAAGCCCAATGCAAAAATGGTAGGAAACATTATTGACATAAAAAAGAAAGTTATATACAAAGCATAAAGAGAAATAGAACCTAGTTCTAAGATTACTAGTAACATCATTATGCAACAAGCTATTGAATAGAAAGCCAATAATCTATTAGGTGCAAACCGACTCATTATAAAACTACCAGATAAACGGCCTATCATAAATAATAGCATTCCACCAAATGCTAAAAATTGAGATGCTTTTAAAGGAGTTATAGTATGATCTAATTCTGTTACATAATTAATAAAGAAACTAAAAATACCTGTTTGCGCAGCACAATAAAGAAATTGTGCGATAACAGCATACAGAAAATGTTTATGACTCCACATAGAAACTAATGAAACATTTTTTCCTTCATCAGCATTATCATCAGCTTCTTTAATATCGGGTAGTTTAACCAAGAAAAATAAAAAAGCAATAACTAAAGTAGCTATTCCTAATATAATATAAGGATGAGTTAATGCCATGGTATCACCCGGAGCAGCACCTAAAATTAGTTGTCCGCCAATAAAAGGACCTAAAATCCATCCTAATCCATTAAATGACTGAGATAAATTAATACGTCTGGCAGCACTTTCCTGAGGACCCAAAACAGTTGAATAGGGATTTGCTGCTGTTTCTAATATGCATAAGCCACAAGCTACAACAAACAGAGAAATTAAGAAGGGCGCAAATGAATGAAGTAAAGCTGCAGGAATAAATCCAAACGCACCAGCAGAATATAAAAGCAAACCAAGTATAATACCTTTTTTGTATCCAAAACGCCTCATGAATAGCCCAGCAGGTATACTTATTAATCCATAAGCAATATAAGTTGAAAACTGTACTAAACCCGATTGCGCTTTAGACATAGTAAAAGCAACCTGAAAGTGTTTATTAAGCACATCTAATAATCCATGAGCCAAACCCCACATTAAGAATAGACTTGTAACTAAAATAAATGGTAATAAATAACTCTTTCCCGAAGGAGATTCAAAAATAGATTTCATAATAATAATTTAAAGTTAAACGATTAACTTATGAGATTAAAAAATATATTCTTACTAAAGAATATTATGTAGCTCTGCCGGTAATTTCAATTCTTCAATATCCTGACATTCTTCTTCTATCTGCTTTATTAATATCTTAACAGAATGTTTTCCCATTTCCTCGATCGGTTGCAATATATAAGGTATAGGAATAGACATTAAATCGAAAGCATCACTTTTATCAAAACATACTACTTTTACACTATTAGGAATATCAATGCCTTTACGCATTAAATTCTTAATACCCAACATAGAGATACTATTGGTAGTAAATAATATACCATCAACATCTGATCCTGCACAAAATAGTTCATCAATGGCATTCTTCACATCTTCTTTAATATTAGAATAACGAATTTCCTTTATACAAGTGTGCTCCTTTAGCCCTGCATAAGTAAGAGCATCTTGATACCCACTATTTCTTTCCAATATATGAGGAAGATTATTTTTATAAGTTAATAAAGCAATTTTAGTGCAGCCTTTTCCGATCATCAATTTAGTAGCTTCCAAAGAAGCTCTATAATTATCTGTAACTACATAATTCGTTCTAATGAAAGGGAAATAACGGTCAATCAAAACTAAAGGTACATGATTATTCACTAACTCCTGTATATGCCTCTCACTATTCTCTGTCGGAATAATAATAAACCCATCAACCTGTCTGTTTATCAATGTGTTAATCATATTTCCCATTTTATCGACATTCTCATTAGTATTGGCTATAATTACCGTATAGCCATGTTTTTCCAATTCTTCCTGAATACAAAATGCCAATGAACCGAAAAATAAGTTAGAGATGTCAGCAACAATTAATCCTATAGTTTGTGAACGTCCCATTCTTAAACTCCTAGCAATACCATTAGGCTGATAATTTAATTCTTTTGCAGTATGACGAATTTTTTCAGATAGTTCTTTACTTACTCTACCTTCTTTTTCTTTCCCACTAAGCACCAATGAAACTGTAGCATTAGAAATTCCTAATTTTTCTGCAATATTTTTAATAGAAGTTCTTTTCATATTATTCCTTACTCATTTCTACATACATAGAAATCATATTTCTTATTATTTTGTTGCAAATATAGTAGCTAAAACGTTTAAGCAAAAATTTTATTGTATGTTAGAAAACATAACGAATAAAATAAGACTTCTTTTACTCACAAAAATGACCTGAAACTAATAATAAAATATGGTCTTATATTGTGCAAAACACGATATAAGACCATATATAACCAATCAATAATGGAAAATCTATTTTATATTATTATCAATCAATGCCTTAACAAGCATTTGTCCTTGTTCACTTCCTGCAAAGTCAATTATAACAATGCCGCAATTCTTTTTACTCATTTCCTGAATATGTTTGGCAACCGGTTCATTTACTTTTTCGGCAAAATGAACAGGACCTGATACAGGAACAGCAGTTGCACTGACAAAAGTGAATGCCCACAAATAAGAATCCTTTGGTTCGGCAGCAATTTTATCTATGTTACGAATGCATGTTTCAACCTTATAATCAGCCTTTGCAGAAGAAGGATATTGATATTCGTCCTCTACGGTCACTTTGCCTTCGGCTCCATCCCTGCCACGTACAGTAAGCATACAAGTAGCATTATCTGCCCAATCAAAACATTCTGCACCATGATAGTTATCCATAGCATGGTCCCGGTGCATAAAAAGGATTTTTCCACGGCAATCGCCCAATGTCAAATCCTGCCGGAAATTATCAACAAAATAGGATTGATACTCAGGTTTACTTAACACAGATGAGACAAGTTTAGCATAATCGGTCAATTCTCCATTTTCCTTTTTCAAAGAAACAATCAATGTTTCGGAAGGATTTGCCTGAAGAAAAGATATAAAATCCGCCAATACATTTTCTTCCCAGTATATGTCTTGAAAGAAAGGTCCGTGATAAATTCCCAATTTACCATCAGGCATAGCTTGCAAACGTATATCGAAGAAACGTATGCCTTCCTTTAATTGAGTGGCAATATCAATATCCTGCGTTTTAATGAAGACACCTCCATTACGACAAGCACCACTGTCATGGGAACCCGGAATGGATATTTTGCATAGCGGAAGCGAATCATCAAGTTCTTTCATCCATGTGGAGGCATCTTCGACCGATATGTCTTTTTGCCCGCCCGAACAAGCTGCCAGCAATAAAAAAAAGAAAGGGAAAAGGGTTTTGCAGGTGAGTTTCATCTGTACTTAAGTTTAAGAGTTTTTATTAATTCATATTGTTTTGTATATAATCCAAAATAGTAAAGTCCTTGTTTACCGGTTTTTCGCCCGGAACTTTCTCGTCTGTTACTATTGTCAGCTTGCCTTTTTTCAATACTTGTCTGGTTAAGAAACTCAGCACATCATATTTATTATCAACAAGAGGAGTGTCGGCTATGGAATGGCCTGCGTTCTCCACTTTGTAAAAATAATAAGGAACGTTCATGCTTTCCAACTGCTGCACAATGCTTGCAGACCCCCACAATCCTCCTAATCCTTCAATTAATGCTTTCTCATAAGGCACTGTTCTATCGGCATCCCCATGAAACAGCATGATAGGGCATGGTTCTGTCTGCCATTGCAAGTTTCCCAAATTGCATATTGCTCCCGCAAAAGATACTACTCCGGCATAATTAAATGAATCCGGCAAATGTTTTGATAAAGCCGTTCTGTTACAAAGTTCGTATTCGGCCTGCAAAACAGTTATGGCTCCGGCACTGGAGCCGCATGCTATAATCATTTGAGCGTCAACATTCCAATTACTGCTGTTCTTCATCACATAGCTTGTTGCATCATAGAAATCTTCTACGGCTACAAATATAGCATTTTGCAATGCCGCAACAAAACCTTCCGTTGTGGAAAGTTGTTTGGAGTCCGGATTCTTCAACGCAGTACGATAATCCGTAGATACTACAACAAACCCATTCTCAGCCAAGAACTCAAAAAAAGAGACATACCGTTCCGCATCTCTTTCACCTCCTTTGAAACCACCACCGAATGCAAACAGCAGAACAGGTTTTGCAGGTGTGGCTTGTTCCGATAATACTTCATATTTATCAAGGGACAATGTATCTTGTCCCTTGATTGCAAATATGTATGTTTCTTTTTGTACTTTATCGTTTGCCGCAAGTTTTGTGTTGGCTGCAAGAGCCAACACAAAGATAAGCAGCAAAGTATAGAAACTACTTTTATTCATTCTGTCTTAATTGTTAATAATACTATTTAGCAAGCTCCAGCATAACTACCAAATCTGTTTTAGCCTGACTTAAATCCACTCCCAAATCAGGCAGCAAGAAATGAATATCCAAGCGTGCAGTCAATTTAGTATTATCATCAGTCATTTCTGTATTAAAATCCAAAGCTGCTAATGTATCCGGAATTCCAACAATGCCAAGACCTTTCAACTCCAAATCAAAGTGCAATTTACCAGATTCTTCATAAGTATATGTTCCGGCAGACACACTCATTCCAGCTACAACAAGTGAAACTTTTCCATCTTTATCAAACTTGAAAGCAGGACTGAACTCTTGAATTTTCTTCAAAAGTTCATTCTCCATAATTTGTTGTGCAATTACAGTATTAAGTTCCGGATTCTGAGTTTCAATATCAGCATTCATACTTTTTAAATCCCATGTATTCACTATCGGTGTCTGCTCTGCACCACCTCCTTCTTCTTCATCGGGAGCTTCGGTATTTCTCAATGCAATAACCAAATCGACTGTAACAGCCGACGGATCAATTCCCATTCCCTGCAATTGGTCAGCCACCAAAGGACGGGCATCAAAAGTTCCGGTAATGACATAACCATCTTCTGACACTGTTATAGGTAAGGAAACTTCCTGATCGATATCAGGCACTCCCATACCAACTCCAGTTACTACCATGTGATAATTCAAAACATTATTTTCATACTTATAAGTCCCGGCGGGAATATCATTGTTTATCGCCGTAATCACCACATCCTCTACTCCGAAAGTAAAAACAGGATCAAAGTTCTTAAACACTACCAAGATAGGATTACTCATAATTCCTTCTTTAATGGCTTCGTCAACTTGCGGTATGCCGGTTTCCACGTTCGCATCCAATGTCTTTATCTTCCATGAACCCATTACAGGAGTCACCTCGATTACTTCTCTTTCCGGTAGCTTGATTCCACTATCATCACTGTAGACATCATTGGTACATGAAGTCAAACTAAACTGTACAGAACTCCAAAGGAGTAATGCGAATAAATATATTATATATCGTTTCATAAAATACTTCATTGTTTATAGATTATTCAAAGGTAGAGTATCCCGGAGCCGGATTATTAATGAGTTTGTAATCCGTGTTTTCTATTTCTTTCTGCGGTATCGGGAAATGAGCATTCTTTGTCGGATCAAAAGTACGCGGTCCGTGTGTATCATCATCTTTTGCCGCAGCATATATATCTTTTGCCAAGCCCCAACGAACAAGGTCAAAATGTCTTTCGCCCTCATAAGCCAACTCACAACGGCGTTCTTTCACCAAATCATTAAATGTCGGAGCAGCTATTTTCTTAGTAACATCGCCTCCGAAAGCTCTCAGACGAACTTCATTAAAAGACTTTGCAGCAGCAGGAACTTCCAATGTAGGAGCATCGGGACCACCACCGGCAAGGAATATATCGGCTTCCGCATCAATCAGCAATACGTCCGAATAACGCAACAAAGGAATATCCGCACCACTCTCCCACTGCCATTCGGTTAAACCTTCATAGGCCTTTGCAAACTTGGCACACATATAACCATCTGACATGTCTATAATCATATTTTTGGTAAGAGTAACCTCTTTTCCCAAATATTTAACTTTATCGCCCTCGCCTACCAGCGTTACCCTGCGGCGCAAATCTCCCTTATCAAAAGCCTTATACAAGCTCTTTGTCGGAGCAAACTGCGACCATCCGGCACCATCGCTCAAAGCGAATGACAGCAAAATAATAGAAGACACGGTTCCTTGGTGACGCACCGGATTACAAACCAGATTGAAAAGAACTTCTTCATGGTCTTCACCATCCGGTGAGAACAGATGTTCGAAACCATTGTTATTGGTGGTATCCAAAGTATATTTGCCGATTACTTTCTGAGTAGCCTCTTTACACTTATCATATTTTCCCCAATGAGCATATACTTTAGCCAATAATCCATAAGCCGCACCTAAGTTTGGTCTTCCCAAATCTTTACCGGTACGATTCCACAGAGACTGTGCTTCAAAATGTTCAATAGCAGTATTTAAATAACCGACAATACGTGTATAAGTTTCCGTTTTCGTTTCACGTTTCTTATTCACATCCTCAGGAGTTTTATAATCATAAAAAGGAAGTCCGCCATATCTCTTTGCCAAGTAGAAATAACTGAACGCACAAAGGAAGTTTGCCTCTCCAAGAGCAATGTCCTTGTTTTCTTTGGTCATATCTACTAATTCGGCATACTTCATAACATCGTTGCAACGACGGATGATGCGGTACATGAATTGCCAATTATCATACAAGTTACCAGATGCATTGACAGCTCCATCGGCTGTGAAATTCGTCAAACTGGTTATTTCCGTAAAATTACGGTTCATTGTCATATCATCACTGGCAGTATCAAGCCACCACAATCCGCGCCCGAAACCATCTTCAAAATACAAAGGCTCATAGGCAGCATCGAGTCCCATCATTACGTCTGCCTCAGTATTCCAGTAATCAGAAATTCCATACGGTTCTCTGTCTAAATCGCAAGCAGATAACAATAAAGGCAGAATAAATAGTATATATAATTTTCTCATAATCAAATAAATTTAGAAATTAATATTAGCACCGACAATAAAAGTTCTCGCTTGAGGGAATTGACCGCGATCCACCCCCACTTCCGTTACACCGAAATGATCTGTTTCGCTGGCAGAAGTATCACCCAAGTCGGGATCATAACCTTTATATTTGGTTATAGTAAACAAATTCTGTCCTGTTACATAAATACGTAATTTCTCTAAACCTATTTTACGTGTTAGTTTCTTATCGAATGTGTATCCTAAAGTCAATGACTTCAAACGCAAATAGTCACCGCTACTGATATAATAATCAGATGGTTTGCTATTGTTATTCTTGTCACGGTCACTGATAATTACGCGTGGCAGATTTCCGTTAGGATTATTAACAGGATGATAACGATCCATGATATCGGCAAACTGATTATAGCGGATATCCACAAACATTCCTTCAAAAGTCATTGCATTAAGAATATCATATCCCGCCACTCCCTGGAAGAAGAAATTCAAATCAAAACCTTTATAACCGAGATCAGCTCCAAAACCATAAGTAAAGTCAGGGAATCCGTTACCAAGATTTGTTTTGTCTTTATCGTCAATCACTCCATCATCGTTTACATCCACAAATTTAAGATCTCCCAAATGAGCATCCGGTTGTATTTTTTCACCGTCTTTATTCAGATATTGGTCGATAGCATCTTGAGTGCGGAAGATTCCGTCTGTTTTATATCCGAAGAAATGAGCAATAGGCTCGCCAACAGTGGTACGTGTTATATTGGTTCCACGGTATGAGCTTGTAAAGATAGCACTGCTGCCATTACCTAAAGCCAATACCTCATTTTTCACAGTACTGATGTTACCATAAGCATTAATATCAAAACCTTTGACATTTGTATGATATGCTATATTTGCATCGAAACCACGGTTACGTACTTTTGCAGCATTCTGCCAAGGATCGCTTGTTACGCCAGCCAATGAAGGAGCCGGAACTTGAATCAATACATCTGTTGACTCCTTATTATAATAATCAAGTCCCAAATCCAATTTACCGAAGAAAGTAACATCCAATCCCAAGTCGGTTTGTGTAGTAACCTCCCATTTCAAATCCGGATTAGCCATAGTTGCTTCGTAACGTCCGGCAGTGACATAGCTTCCGCCTTTACCAAACACTACATTGTAACCATCATCGTCTGTCGTGTTGTTGATGATAGTCTTCGTCGGATAGTTACTATAAATATTCTGGTTACCCAGTTTACCCCAACTACCGCGAATCTTCAAATTGCTGACAACCTTTTTGGCAGGTTCGAAGAACGGCTCTTCCGAAATACGCCATCCGGCAGAAACTGACGGAAAATATCCCCAACGATTATCTTTTGAGAACTTGGAAGAACCGTCTGAGCGGAAGTTTACAGATAATAAGTAACGGTCTGCAAACGAATAGTCCAAACGCCCGAAGTAAGATAACAATGCCCATTCTTCACGTCCTCCCTGTGCCCACAATATATTGGTAGCAGCACTCATGTAACGCTGAGAAGTATCTTCGGATACGAAACCGGAACCACGAGTATTTGTAAACTCCATGTTATATGCTTCATAAGAATAACCGGCTAAAGCCATCACGTGATGTCTTTTAATCTTCTTATCAAACTTTAAAGTAGTAGTATTCATCCAACGGCTACCAATCCAATCCCTCTGTGTTAACTGGTTCGTGTCGCTCTTGCCTCCCGGCTCCAAAAACTTAGGATTGAACTCTTTATCACTCCACTTAGACCAATCATAACCGAAATCGGTTTTAATGGTAAAGTCTTTCAAGAAATTATATTGAGCATAAACATTTCCGAAGATGCGGTCACGTACTTTCTTATGATCGGCACGGTCAACAATTGCCACCGGGTTTCTCAAATCGGCAGCTAACTCACCCACTCCGCTATAGCCACCGCCTTCGGCATAAACGGGAACAGCAGGATCAAAAAGCAAAGCGGAGGTAATGGCTCCAGAGAAGTAACCCATATCCGGCACAATCTTCTGGTTGGAATGAGAGATCATTAAGTTCTCGGCAACTGTCAAGCCTTTAATAACTTCAATTTCTGTATTGATGCGGAAAGTAGTACGGTTGAAGCCGCTCTTCTTCACAATACCGTCTTGTGTCAAATGACCTCCCATGATATTATATTTAATGCGGTCGGTACCACCTGATATTGCCAAGTCATAGTTTCCCTGATAAGCATTCTGAAAAACTTCATCCTGCCAATTAGTACGTGTCTGCTGCGCATAATCACTGTAATAATAATCACGAGGATCATTGCTACCCGGATTGATACTCAAGCTCCCGTCATCTATTGCATTCTGATAAGCTTCCAAATGAATCATATTACGCTGTTTGGCTGTGAGGAGCTTTAGCATTTTCTGAGGAGTAGCTACTCCGTGATAAGTATTGAAAGCCACATTCACTTTACCGCTCTTACCCTTCTTTGTCTGGATGATTACCACACCGTTTGCAGCTCTCGATCCGTAAATGGCTGCCGATGCAGCATCTTTCAAAACATCAATACGCTCAATATCGGAAGGGTTGATGTCATTCATGTTTTCGGCAGGCATACCGTCGATAACATAAAGAGGTTCGTTGTTACCGAATGTTCCCATACCGCGAATACGCACGGAAGTGGTAGCACCCGGAGCACCGCTGCTCGGCATAACTGTCACACCTGACATACGGCCTTGCAGCGCATTATTGATACCTGTAACAGCCAAGTCATTCAACCCCGCCACTTTCACAGAAGAAACGGCACCGGTAAGGTCAGCTTTTTTCTGCGTAGTATATCCCACTACCACCACTGCTTCCAGAGCCTGAGCATCTTCGTCGAGCACCAGATTCAAACGTTTGGCACTATTTACCTTAACTTCTTTGGTTACATAACCCACATAACTTACTTCGACAATACTGCCAACAGGTATTTGAAGACTAAAATTACCGTCTATATCGGTAATGGTTCCGGTAGTAGTACCTTTCACCACTATGTTAGCTCCCGGAATGCTTAATCCCTGAGCATCTTTAACAACTCCCGTCACCGTCACTTTCTGCTGGCTTACAGCAGATGTATTCTCAACAGCTTCTATTTGCTTGGCCGTGGCATGGCGCAAAGAGATATAATTATTAGAGAATTTATAAACCAATTGATTATTCTTCAATACCTCGGTCAGAATTTGTTTTACCGAAGCATTCTTTGCATTGAGTTTCACCTTTTGAGCAAGGTCTATGTCATTGTCTGTATAGACAAACAAATATTCCGTTTGTTTCTCTATTTCAGAAATCAACTCACCTAAAGAAAGTGTGTTTTTCTGTATGTTTATCCGTGCTTCCTGTGAATTGGCATTTACAGCATGTAACTGAAACACCATCAGGAACATAAAAAAGACAGATAGCTTCATAATTAAAATAATATGGGCTAATTTAGATTGTTTAAGGACATAAAATGATTGCAACAAGTTTTTTTTCATAACTTTGTTGATGTTTTAGAAGTTAATATTATAATCTGTTTTCAAAGCGGTGATAGATTAACTCTTTACCATCGGGGTAAGTGGTACCAGCACTTACCCTTTTTATATTGAGCTCTATCATTAATAAATGACATTTATATTATCATAGGCACCAGGTTATTTAAAGGTTTTACATAATATTAAAAGATTTGAATTTTATCGTTATCGAGCCTTTTGAAGTTAAATGAATGAGCTCCCTGCAAAGCCCTCAAAATATTATCCACCTCATCGCTCTGACGGAACTTACCTGAAATCTTGCGATAAATGGCAACACTGCGTTCCACCTCGAATTGTACGCCATACCACAAAGACAGGTATTCCAATATTTCAATAAAAGGCTTGGATTGGAAAGAGAATACTCCGCTTTCCAAGTATTTTTCATTATTGAAATCGGAAACAGACTTTACCAACCGGTTGTTCTCCAAAGACACTTTCTCGTTGGGCTTCAAATAAAGCCCGTCCTTCTCATTATCCCGGTTATATACCAAGACAGAACCTTCGACCAAGCAAGTCTCGAAACGGGACTTCTCGGAATAGGCAAACACATTGAAGCGCGTGCCCAGTACCTTTACATTGTATTTTCCGGTTTTTACTATAAAAGGATGCTCCACATTCTTTGTCACTTCAAAGAAACCTTCTCCGTCCAGCTCCACAACCCGATTGGCTTGCTTAAACTCATTCGGAACTTTTATTTTAGAACGCGGGCTTAACCACACAGATGTTCCATCGGCAAGCACTATGTTCACCCGCTGTCCTTTAGGAACATTTATCTCGGTAAACAGTGTTTCACTATCATCGGAAACATATAAGTAAGTAATAAACCATGTGCCGACAACCAACAGACAGATAACTGCCGCATATTTCATTATATTCAACCGTAACCGACGATGTGAGCGTTGAACGATCCTTTCATTCAGTTCTTTCAAACCTTGGCGTGTACGTTCCTTATCTCCTTCTTGTGGAAGAAGACCGCTGAGCGCATAAGCATTCTTTAATCTCGCAAGCTCTCTTTTCGTCAATTCATCATCCGTCATCATAATCGGTGTATCATTAGCTTTTATATAGAAGACAACCCAATGTTCGTTTACCACCAAAACATTTTTCTACTTTTTTATAGCTTTTTATTTAGAGCTGCAAAATAAACGACAACAAACTGAAATCCTGTTTCAGAATCATTAAATCTCTGTTTGCACCTTAATATAATAATATGGCTTTTATCATTTCATCAAGTAAACCATCCCATTCGTCAGATTAATTTGAGTGCGGCTGAACACAGAAGTAGTTTTGGGCCGGAAATCAATTAAAATAATTAAATAATGAAAACTCTTAAAATAATCTTTTTCTTGATTGTACTGTTTACTCAGACAATCAGCATATCCGCACAATCGGTAATATCTGGTAAAATTACAGATAAAGATAACTCACCTTTGGCCGGCGTAACAATACTGTTATTAAAGCCTGCCGATTCTACTTATATAGCAGGTACCAGTTCTGATTTGGAGGGACAATTTGAAATTACAAATAGCAAACCAAGCAAGTATATTCTTTCCTTGTCAATGGTCGGGTATAAAAAAATAAATATGCCACTACAAACTGTGCAAAACACAAATATTAAGTTGGATGACATTATTTTAGAAGAAGATTCTTATATATTATCTACTGTTACCGTAACCGGCAAGCGCTCTCCGGCTAAGATTGAACATGGGAAAATGACAATCAACCTGTCATCTGCCTTATTGAGTACAGATGGTAATATACTAGACGCATTAAGAAAACTTCCGGGAGTTATCATTCAAAATGACGGGACAATTGTTCTAAATGGAAAATCAGGTGTAAATGTTTTGGTTAATGACAAGGTTACTTATCTGTCGGGAGAAAATCTGATCAATTATCTGCGTTCCATCCCCACAAGTTCAATAGAAAATATCGAACTAATATCCCAGCCGTCATCAAAATATGATGCTTCGGGCAGTTCGGGTATTATTAATATTCAAAAAAGGAAAATTAAGGAACAAGGCATAAATATTGCAGTATCCTCCGGTTTGGAAAGAGGAAAATATACCAAAGGAAATGAAAGTTTAACCCTGAGCTATCGCCATAACAAATTGAGTATCGGCGCCGACTACTCTTATTCCTTCGGAAAAGATTATATAGAGTTATCAGTCTCCGGACATTACATAGATCCTATAACCTCAAAACCGCTTGAACTGCGAAAAGACTTTGTAAGTGATATTCATAGGCAATATAAGGGACACTATGTAAAAATGGGAATAGATTATGACTTCTCGGATAAGCTAACTGCCGGAACCTACTTTTCATCCAACTGGCTGAACAGAAATAAAAAAGAACTTACCATATCAGATTTCTTTAATAATGACAAAGCTCAAAGTGACTCTACCTTAACAGCACTCAACACAATGGATTATAGTTACACCAATATCATAGGAGGAGCCAACATAGTTTATAAATTTGCCCAAACAGGCAAATGGGACACTGCTTTTGATTATCAACTTTTCGACCAGAATGATGACCAGTTGTTAAAGTCCTCTTTTTTGACTTATATCAGTCCATTAAAAGAAGATACATTGTCGGGCAAAGCAAAGAATGATATTAAAATGTACAGCGGACAAACTAATTTCAGTTATGATATATCTAAAAAGTTTAGAATAGCCGCCGGAATTAAATCTGTTTTTGTAAACATAGACAGCAAAGCATCATACAAGGATTTGATTGATGGAAACTGGAAAATGAACAGTAATCTTAGCAGTGACTTTGCGTACAAAGAAAATATTAACGCAGGATATATTCAATTAAACTCCAAATGGTCTTCCCGGTTTTCAACAGAAATGGGCTTGCGATTGGAAAATACATATACAAAGAACATTTATAGTTCAACCATTCAAGACACTAGTTTCCGTAAAAGATATATGTACCTTTTCCCTACTTTAATGGCGCAATATCAACTCTCTGAGAACCATAGCCTTTCTATGGCATATGGCCGTCGCATTGTTCGCCCCAATTACAGAAATATGAATCCTTTCGTTGAAGTCAGAGATCAGTTTTTATATGAACAAGGAAATACCGAACTGAAGCCAGAGTTAATAGACAATATAGAAATTTCATGGTTGCTCAGAAGACGATATTCATTCAATGTATTCTATACTCATAGGAAAAGCCCTATCTCGTTTAGTTTTTTCGTTGAAGACAATAATCGTGTATTGATTATGCCGCTAAACCTATCAAACAATGATTCATTCGGATTAAGAATAGGATTAAACAATCTGAAACCTTTTAACTGGTGGGCAGCTCACATAAATGGCTCTTTGACTTACAAACAGTTCAATTGGATGATGTCCGGAAATACTTTTAGAAACGAAGTTGTGACACCCGTGCTGCATGTCAGCAATCAATTTTCATTACCATACGGCTGGGGTGCGGAAGCCATCGGGTTCTACAGCGGTGAGATGATTGAAGGACAAACCAGAGTAAAACCTCTATGGAATGTATCTCTCGGAGTTCGCAAAAACCTTTTCAAAGATAAATTTAGTTTGTATATTTACGCACATGACATCTTTCATTCCAATCGTCCCCGCGTAATTATGGATACCAACTATCTGTATTACACGTCTAAAGAAAAGAATGACAGCAGAACGATAGGAATTTCGCTCAGCTATCGGTTCAATCGCGGCAAAGAGATTAAAAAGTCTCAAAGTGAGAACAGAATAGAAGAAAGTAAGCGAATAGGTTTATAGAATTAACAGAAAAGCAATAACAAATGAACTCAAAGCACGAATGGATCACCAACTTCTTGATAGCATTTGCATTTACGATATGCATGTTTATTGTTGTAGATATAGCTTATAATGAACGAATATGGGAGTTTAATTCATTTGCCTTAAAAGCACGTCTGCAAGCCATAGCTATAACCGTTGTCACTTTCTATCTCGGAAGCTATATTTTTCAACGAATAGCTCACTATTTTATTAATAAGAGCAAAGATAAAAAGAAAGCAAGTTGGAAAGAATATATATTGGTTTTTCTGATAAACTTCACACTCTTGAATATCCTACATACGTTTATTCAGTTTTATATTAATAAGAACGAGAGTTTCAAATGGGTAGAATCAGTATTGATTAATATAGTAGTGTCCCTTCTGTTGTTCCTATATTACATACTGGTACGTAATAGAATTTTATCTGAAAGCTTTATAGAACAAAGCCTTCAACTGGAAAAAATAAAAGTCAATCAACTGGAAACCGAACTGAAATTCCTGAAATCACAATACCATCCGCACTTTCTATTCAATGCTTTAAACACTATTTATTTTCAAGTAGATAAAGAAAACAAGGAAGCCAGACAGAGCATCGAACAGTTATCTCACCTGTTGCGGTATCAACTCTACAACATAGAGCAAGAAGTGACCATGGAACAGGAAATAAATTACCTGAAATCATATATTGCTTTTCAGCAGTTACGAGTGAGCGAAAGACTTATCCTCGACATGTACTTCGATCCGAAGTTGAAAGAACAGAAAATACACTCACTCCTATTTCAGCCCTTGATTGAGAATGCATTTAAATATGTGAGAGGCGAATACAGAATACAACTGGAGATGAAATTAAACGGGAGCCGGATTCAATTTGAGATAAAAAACTCAATATCCCAATCCTCAAATAGCAACAACAAGAAGGAAAAAGGAATAGGCATTGAGAATTTAAGGCGGAGACTTGACCTTTTGTATCCGGGTAAATATAACTTGGAAATCAAACAAGCAGAAAACATGTTTGTTACCAGATTAACCATAAGCACAGATTGATATGAAAATAAAATGTATTATTACAGATGATGAGCCGATGGCAAGAAAAGGCCTGCGTGAGTATATCGAAACTGTAGATTTCCTCACCTTGGTTGGAGAGTGCGAAGATGCTATCCAACTTAACACAATGCTGAAAACCGAAAAAGCCGATCTTCTGTTTCTTGATATTGAAATGCCTGAGATAACGGGATTGGAGTTGTTATCGAGCCTAAAGAATCCACCCAAAGTAATTATTGTATCAGCTTATGAGCAATACGCCCTTAAAGGTTATGAACTTGATGTAGTGGATTATCTTTTAAAGCCTGTATCTTTTGAGCGTTTTATAAAATCAGTCAATAAGGTTTATGATCTGCTACACACCAAGCCAAAGGAAGATAATAATTATATCTTTGTGAAAAGCGACAAGCTGTTAAAAAAGATTCTGCTCAAAGATATTCTCTTTATCGAAAGCATGGAAAACTATGTAGTTATTCAAACCGTTTCAGGCAAAGAAGTGGTGTACACCACTTTGAAACAACTCTATGAATCATTACCACAGGATATTTTTCGGCAGACTCACCGTTCATATATTGTAAACATTGAAAAGGTTACTGCCATTGACGGTAATCAGTTAGCTATACCTCCTTACAAGATACCCGTAGCCCGAAATTTCAGAGACAATATCTTCCGGTTGATACTAAACAACCGATTAATAACCAGAAATTAGCTTTATCTTGCTATTACACCAGCCACCTGTAATTTCTTTAAACAACTTGGCATTTACAACAAACGGCTTGGCAAATATTGAATAATTACCCTAGGGATCTTTCCCAACATCCCTAGGGTGGTTGGACAATATCCCTAGGGTAATTACCAAAAACTTCAAGGGTAATTTTAAATACGACTGCACGTTTTCACTCAAACGTCCATACGTTTTCCAAAAACGTCCCTTCGTTTTTATGAAAGCGATGAAAGCGGAAGCAAGTGGTTTCCGTTAAAGGTGAAAGCGATGAAGGCAGGTTTTCATTTATATTGAGAAAAGAGGTTTTTATGATTAATCGTCAGACAGCAAAAAGCAGCAGAGGAAGGTATTCTTTCAACTCTAACCGTATCTTTTTCAAGGCAATAGATATTTGGTTCTCTACCGTATTCACAGAAATCTCGAGCCGGGCTGCAATTTCCTTGTATCTCAGACCGTCCATGCGGCTCAACATGAATATCTGCCTGCAACGTTCAGGCAAAGCATCTATCACTTTCTGAAGTTGCCGTTCCATATCCTCCACCGAACAGAGGTTTTCATCAAACTGCTCCAACGCATACAGGTTCATTTGCATTTCTTCTTCCTCCACTTCTTGCAGGGATTGTTTGTGAGAATCCACATAAAGCCTGTGTTTTATGAAATTCAAGCAACGGTTTTTAATCAAAGTAAACAGGAATGCATCTGTGTTATTGACTGTATCAAGCACCTCGATATGTTCCCAAAGATAGAGAAAAACGTCCTGCACTATATTCTTTGCATCTTCCTCCGTCCCTACATAAGCCTGAGAGAAACGAAGCATTTTCATGAAATACATCGAATATAACTGAGAAAAACGTTCCTGATTATCCAGGTTATTTAAAACTTGAAACATGCATTGATTTTAGTTCTTGGTCAACAAAATTATGGATTTATGCCATCTTTATTGCTACAATAGTATGAATTTTATATGTTTTTCTACAGCAAACATACAATAAAAAAATGAAAATGGGAAATTAAAAGCATCAGGATAAAAAAATATCCCGGCCGACATTGATTGCCTGGCACCGGGATATTCTGCATTTTAAACCAACTCAATATCTTGCTTCGCTTAACGTGCTATGGTCGTGATCTCTTTTATTGTGGTATAGTTGTAACGGTTCACTCCACTAAACTGCTTGGTGGTACGGGCACCGACACGTAAGAAGAATTTACGTGAGTATTCCGGAAACTGTCCTTTAGTGCGGATGGTAATTTCCTTATCCAAAATATCGTTAACAGATGCTCCCGTTAACTGGGTGGAGAAACGGTTACTGAAACTGAAATCGCCTACATAACTAGTTTCACTCACAAACAACCATGCTTCGGCAACTGCTTGCTGATAGTCCGGATTGGTAGTGCCACGTGTTATCTTCACTTTAATATCGGCACTTCCGTCTGCATTCACTGTCGGTTCGCCAATCCATTCAAGACGCAACAAGGGTTCAACTTCAAAAGTCTTTTCCACTGTTCCTTTTATATCTATTATTTCTTCTTCGAGAGGCACAAATGCACCCTCGGGAATAATGCCATAATTACCTGCGAAAATCTTGGTATTATTGAATGTACCATCCATCATGCAATTGAAATCATAAGGTTGAGGCGTGTCACTCCAACTATATTCCATCATGCGGATGCGAATGCCTGTATTTCCAATGGCAGTTTGGAAAGGCTGCTTTGTGTCTTTATCTATAAAAGCTCCACGGAAAGTTTCTTCCGGGCCATCATAATTGTCTGCCTCACATGAAGTAAGCCCTGCGAGGGAAACCATTAATAACATCAGATATATAAAATTTCTTTTCATAACTGTACATTTAAAATTTGACTAATAACCCGGGTTCTGTTTGCAATTGGGATTCTTTGTAATTTCACTGTTAGGAATCTGCTGGTAGTAATTACGGGTATCGAATGTATAAACTTTGCCACCTTGTTCCTGATACTTGATGTCCATGAAGTATTTCATGGCATCGGCAGCAAAGAACGGTTGCAGAGTTCTGTAAGTTCTGGTAGACTGTTCTTTGTCGATAATGCGCCAGCGTTTCAAATCCCAATATGTTTTGTTCTCGAATGCCAATTCTTTGCGGCGTTCGGTACGTACCACGTCTATTGTAACATCTGCCGATGAAGATAATAGAGTAGCACCTGCACGGTCGCGGATAAGGTTGATGCATCTGTAAGCCTCATCTTGATAGTTATCTCCCGAAGTTTCATCGGTAGCTATCCCGGCAGCAGCCAATTCGGCAGCAGCTTCGGCACGGTTAAGCAACACTTCTGCATAGCGGATGTCAATCCAAGCCTGAGTCGATTGGTTCCAGTTAGTATTTTCTTGATTCGGATTCAAATATTTACGTAATAGGAAACCGGATACCGTACATCCAATTTCTTGATTCTTAACTGTTCCACTTTTACCTGCACGTTTCATTTTCGATCCATCTTTCAATGTAATAGCATTTGCATCTGTATTCTGAGATTCACGGCTTGCAAGTTTCAGTAAACTTGTTGCATCATTATTATAAAGAGGATAATCATCATAAAAGTTATATGTACCTACAGGTAATAAAGGAGAAATCTTATCACCTTCACCTACCCAGATACCACGGCGTATTTCAATAGATTGATTCTTAAACATATCACCCGGTAACAATACAGTAGCACGCAAACGAGGTTCGGCATTCACAAACGGTTCCATTGTTGTTGAATAGAGTTTATAATATCCGTCAGCATCCATATTTTCAAAATGTCCATCAGCATCCTTTTCAAATCCTTCAAACATTTCTACGAAATCAAGAGTCGGGCATATTTCGGTATTACTGCCTCCGGTAGAAGTCTGGGTAGGTTGTGCAAAGCAATCAAATGAATGTACACAATCAGGATATAAGAAATATTTCACAAAGATGTTTTCTTTTGTATCTTTCAAGAAGATATTCACAAAGTTATTATATTGAGCTTCCTTGTTATCAGGCTGCCATTCATCTTTATAAAGTACATATCCACCTTTATCTACTTCTTTAGAAGCCGCATAAGCCTGCTTGAAATAATCGTTTGCACGTTCGGCAGGAATGCCACAGATGCGCGCATTGTTATATACTTCATTTACTTCGTTGTATTTAGCAATAGTACCGGCATGCAGCATAGCACGTGACTTCAATGCTGCAGCAGCATATCTGTTGGCACGTCCTTTGGTGTTGCTCGCTGCCAAATGTTGCATTGCATAATCCAAATCACTGGAAATGAAATCCCAAGTAGCTTCTTCCGAATCCCTATATAACATGGTTTCGGGGATTGAAACACTAACAGGATAATCAATTACTGTTTTAACAATAGGCACACCACCAAAACGTTTAGCCAAAGCATAATATGTATATGCACGTAAGAAATAGGCCTCACCCAACATACTTTCCATATTGCCAGCACTGTGCACATTACTATATTGAGGAAGAGTTTCAATGAAATAATTTATCTCACGAATCAATGCATAAGCTGCATCCCAATAATTAGCTTTCTCAATTTCCGCTCCGTGAGTGTCACGACTTACAGCTTCACCTGTAAGGCAAGAAGGCTGAGCATAGTTAGCTCCTCCAGAGAAAAACATGTTTGCATGAGAGTAACGGAAATCTTCAACCGGTAGCGTACTGTATAAACGTGCCATGTAACTTCTTACGCCTTCCGTTGTACCAAAAACATCCTCATCATAAAGAAGATTCATTGGCGGAATATCCAAATCTGCGCAGGAAGTAAATACTCCTACACATAATGCTAATATATATTTTTTAAATTTCATGATAGTTTCAATTTACGATTAGAATTTAACGTTTGCGCCTATTGTGATAGTTTTGTTCAACGGATAGTTATACCCCTGACTTGTTGAAGGAAACTCAGGATCACAATATTTCAACTTTGTAAATGTAAGCAGGTTATAACCACTCAGATAAACACGAAGGTTATTGACTCCGATCTTCGACAACCATACTTTAGGAAGAGTATATCCCAATTCAATAGTTTTTAAACGCAAATAAGCTGCGTTTTGCATATTGAACGGAGAGTTTGAATTAGGAAGAGAACCTGTATATGCATAATTTCCACTTTCCCACTCTATAGATGGATTGTAAGGATCGGCATGGTTATCTACAGGATGCCAACGATCCATGAACTGCGACAGAGCATTGGTATTAGCCCACAGTGGATTATAAAGCAACTCTGCATAAGAGATATGACGCTTGGCTGCTCCTTGCAATAAAACATTAAGGTCAATACCTTTCCAACTTCCATTAAGAGTAAGACCGAAGTTTATTAATGGACGATCGCCGGAGTTGGTCAATGGATGAACATCCAAGTCATTGATCCAACCGTCACCATTCCAGTCCTCATAATTATAATCACCCGGTAATGAGCCACGGCCTATATAAACCGGATTGTAATAAATCTCATCCCAGCTTGTCATACGTCCGGCATCTCCATAACCCCACCAAATATCAGTATAACGGTCGTTAGAGTTTTCTTTCCAGTTCAAATAAGAGTTTCCTTTACGTGCACCTTCTACATACCTATTCATGGAACGTGCATAAGACATATTTCCCTTTACTTCATAATAGAAGTCATTGATATGATTGCGATGGCTTACTTCTATTTCAAAGCCACGAGTCAAGTCACCATTCAAGTTTTCTTGAGGCAAAGAAACTCCTACAATACCCGGTATGCTTGTACTACGTGTAGCCAATAAACCGTCACGATCACGACGGAAATAGTCAAAAGAAATACCCAATAAACCATTCCATGCTTCTAAATCTGCACCAATATCAAATGTCTTAGCTTCAATCCATGATATATCATAGTTGGGCAATCCTTTAGTTGCGGCAGCATTTATGAATTCACCATTAAAAACAGCACCACCCGGCATAGCATTTGCAGAACCACCGGCTGGATATTTATATCCAGTTAGAAACTGATAATCAAGAGCTCCGTCATCACCCATTTTACCATAAGATGCACGGATTTTGAAATTATTAATGAATTTCAAAGCAGAATTCTTCCAAAAAGCTTCTTCAGAAATACGCCAACCACCGGAAACAGAAGGGAACATTACCCAACGTGAATTTGCCGGAAACTTAGAAGATCCTTCATAACGGAATGAAAATTCAATTAAGTACTTGGACAGATAATCATAAGCCGCACGACCAACTAAAGCCTGATTAGCGCGATCATAAAATTTATCTGCATCTGTGCTCTGCCCAAATACTTGATTTAATGCATTTCCAGCAAAAACATGATCAATAGGAACAGACAACTCTTTATTTCCATTGAAATTATCTCCTTTATAAGTAGATTGTTCAAAAAGTAACATGGCATTTACATTATGTCCCTTAAAGTTGTGGGAATAATTCGCTTCTACCTGCCAAAGAGTATTATCCTTAGAATAATAAGTACGACCTACCTTTGATGGGTTATTACGAACATATTCCTGATTACCACGATAAGAACTCCACTTCTTTTTAAATTCTTTATTATCATTCATGATGAAGTCATAGCTATAAAGACCTTTAACCTTCAATCCATCCACTCCCGGAACATCATAAGTCAGCACCATACTTGATTGAAACCATTTACTCTTATATTTATTATATCCTACATCATCAACATTCATCATAGCCACAGGATTCATCAATGTAGAATTAGAAGGTTGTGTATAACGCCCTTCTCCTCCTTCTTGATAAACAGGGTCCATCGGTTGCATCAACCAAAGGCCGCGAATCATATCCCATGCGCCATATGCAGAAGTATTGCGTTCGTCCATTAATCCTGAAATATTCACATCTAACTTCAAACGATTAGTGATCTTCGCCGACAAATTACTACGCAATGTAAATTTGTCATAATTGAGAGCATTGGTTTGTAGGAAACTACCCTGATATTGATAACCAAAACTTGCATAATAGCTCACACGGTCAGTACCACCCGAAACACTAAGCGAATGTTGTGTTTGAGGAGCTGTATTACGCATTACAGCAGATTTCCAATCAGTAGTTTCCGCATTGGCAATTTGTTCGTCTGTCCAACTTGCACCGCCGCCATCTACATTATGACGACCAAGCTCATTAGAAAGTGTCATCCATTCCGGTGAAGTTACCAAGTCCGGGAAATTAGATGGTTTCTGCCAGCTATAACTGCCGGAATAGTTTATCTGTGCCTTACCCTGTGTTCCTTTTTTAGTAGTAATGAGGATTACACCATTGGCCGCACGTACACCATAGATAGCAGCCGAAGCATCTTTCAATACCGAAATACTTTCTACATCTTCGGGATCAATGCGTGCCATGTTATCACGAGGAATACCATCAATCACAACCAAAGGAGTTCCCAAACCACGAATATCCATTACCGAACCGAAAGCACCCGGTTCACTGGAGTTTTGAACAACACGCAAACCTGCTACTTTACCAGTCAGCATGTTCTGAAGGTTTTCATTTTTAGTAGAAACAATATCTTTATTAGTCACAGCGGATACTGCACCGGTTAATGTCTGTTTCTTTTGTACACCATAACCTACCACAACTAATTCATCAACCATGATATTATCGCTTTGCAGCACTACATCATAGCGTTTTTTATTTTTATTCACTATAATAGTTTGCGTCACATAACCGATATAGCTAATCTTTATCGATGAACCAGGAGTTACGGATAAAGAAAAATTCCCATCCATATCAGTTACACATCCATTCTGAGTCTTTGTATCGATAACAGTAGCACCGATAATCATCTCACCGGTACTGTCTTTTACCGTACCCGACACCGTCATGGAGCCATTTTGTGCATATAGTGATATAGTCATAAAAGACATCACTACACACATCCAAACCTTAAAAAGGTTTTGTACCGTAATCTTTTTCATACTTCTTTTAATTAAATTATTTTTGGGTTAATAAAAGTCGAGAATGCCCCGGAACTAGTTCATAGTTTCAATTTTTCTCATTAATAATAATTTGGATTTTGTTAATATTTTATTTTGTAGTCACTTTCAATAAGATATATTCATAAGGTTTCATCCAGAAATCTTTGTCGTTAAATGTCCCTATAATTCGTTGCCGATAATCACAGAGGCTTACTTCATGTGCTTTCATACTCCCCCAGTCAAATGCAGAATTTACACTCTTGTTACCCATATTATAAAGACAAACAATATATCCTTTTCCATCATCTGAAGGTTTAATATTTGAAACTGCAATCCTATTACGTCCTTTTAATCGGAATAGTTGCTCTACATTCTGAGGATTATTGCTGCACACAGCCACAAGTTCAGACTCTCTTTCCGCACCACGTTGTTTCAGTTTCAGATCTAAAGGATTACAAGGTTGCAATGAGTAACGGAATACTGTGATTCCATCTTGTGAAGCTTTATAATTAGTGCGCCATGTATTAGTCATTACCCATGAATAAACAACAGGAGAGATTTTTGCAGACTGTAACCAACCATAACCGTGATGAGTATTAAGGCGATAATCAAGTCCGGAAGGTGTTCCTAATTCAACAAAAGGAGCATCAACCGTAGTAAGGCAAATAGCATGTTCAAGGTCTCCTACTGCCAAACCATTTTGTAATGAGTAATAATTCTTATTAACCCCTTCTAACTGTTCTCTCTCCGGATGAATTTCACTTAAAGCAAGATCCATTGTGATTTCCGGTTGAGCAATATTGAATGGGAAGACAAACCGTACGTTTTCAAATTCTAAAACATCTTTCTTATCTACCGTATTGCAAATATCAACTCTGTCTATTCCTTTATAGACCGTCACATCTCTCCATAAAAGATTACAACCGGGAGCTTCCGATTCAATACGCAAAGTAGCTGCAACAGCACCATCATTCAGAACCGTAATCTTCTGAATACGTTCAATGCCACGTGGATCAGAAGCTATGCGTCCTGTATATAAATAGTCATTCAAACCTTTGCCACCTGCATACTCATAAGTATCACCAGAAATCTTCAAAGAGCGGATACTTCCTTTTATGGGATCTATTTCAACCTTAACAAGTCCGTTATCTAATAGATTTTCTCCCAATATCATAGAAGAAGGATTACTCTCTCTTATCTTTTTATTCTTCATCGGCACAATCTGATAGACAGCAGAGGAAAGTGCCGGTATATTTTCTGCAATAAAACTCCAGCAACCATTATGCATACGCTGTATTTCCACCTTCTTACCGGTATCATCAATCAAATCCTTTCCTGTCAAATTGATATTGGAATCTAAAGTAACAACATCAGTACGATTCCAAAGATTTGTATTTAAAACATGTATATAGTTTCCGTCAGGGGCATTTAAAGAACTCAATGCTTCATTATAAAGAGCACTGCTTTGCGTATTTGCATTGTCGGCATACATTTTTTTACCTGCCCACAAATCTTTAGTGAATTGTGAGTGAGGTTCCGGACCACTTGCCGATGCCCCCCAAGTATGCTCAGAAAAAAGTACTACATTTTTCCATGCTTCAGCAAACTTATCAGACGGAAAGGATTGTTCTTTATTAAGCATACTCCAAAGCACTTCCGTTTGAGCCAGACGTGCCGATGTTTCACGATTCATAGCTGTTTCACGAGCAGTAGAAGCTGCTCCATCCTCCCATGTAGGAGTCATATCACCACCATAAGTAGGTAAATGATCTCCATAACGAGCTTCAAAGTCAGTAAAGAATTCCTTTGTTGTTGAAATCCGGAACTGAGGTGATTCATAACGTTCATTCCACTCACGAATCACATCAGACATTGATTGATCGGGTGGCCCATTATCTCCATGAACTGTATATCGCAAATAACATGTATTATATGGAAACTCTTCTGTCTCAAGTTCTGTCAGATAACTCCAAATAGGCTCTAAACCACAAACACCGATACGATTAGCTAACCAACCATGAAACCAAGAGTATCCACGACCGGCTTGCCATACGAGTACTTTATCCGTGCCCGACTGAGATTGCCAATAGAAAGGTCTATCTCCCCATTTTACATGTAAAGCAGCAGCACGGTCATTTCCAATTCTTCCATAAAAAGGAACATAGTTAGGACCGGGCGAATAATATTTCACTCCATTCTTAGCCATAGCGGTAGTTAATCCCCAAACCTGTCCAGGAACATCACTCATCATTGCAGTATTTAGGTTAACTCCCAACATGTCACTAATCTGATGAGCATCATCAAACATATGCATCAACTCTTCCTGACGGCTAATTCCTGTCAATATACTACCTAAAGACATATCTATATTTATTATTCCGTCACGAACAGCTTTCTTCAGGCGTTCTGCTTTTTCTGTACCTGCATATTCTTTCAAATATCCGGCAATAGGCCACGTAACCTCAGTATTCCAACGATAACGTGCTCCATCGGGATAATTCTTTGTACGTTCTGCTAAATCCAGTGCACGTTCTATATTACGCCATTGGAGCTTCATCACATCATTTTGTCGATGCGTATAACCTATATCCAAATGAGAATGTGGGAAAAAACAAACAACCCATTTCCGGGCACCCGGTACTTGATATTCTTTCGATATAGATCCCTGACGACTATTTAATACCAATTTTACTGATGTAGTTTCTTCCATATAACCGGCGGGAAAACATCCTGTATAATCTTCTATTCCGATTGCAGAAGCAGGAATTTCCTCACTCCATTTCTTGTCACCTGACTCGAATTTTATTACCGCACCTGAATACAACGGGGTATTAAAATGTAGGTAGTATTCTCTTTTAGGTCCTTCTTTACTCTTTAAATATCCTTGTCCCGTAACAAATGACAAGTCTGTTAATTTATCCAATGCTCCAACTTGAAGGGATTCTTTTTGGAAAAAGCGTATCTCACTTATTCCGTAAAAATCTACATTTTGATGCATATCAGCAACCTCTTGCATGACAACAGGATTATTACGATCATAATAATTTCCTTCACCATCTGCAGCAGCAGTGATACAAATATAACGTGCCTGCAAACCAGAAACTTCCAAACTAAAATCAACAGCTTCAGGATTACGCCCTACTGATTCAGGAATAATATGATAATCCAGCTTATCATTTTGCAATAAATACCAACTTTTACCGTCTTTAGAATATTCGATATATACCTTCTTCAATCCACGGCGAGTAAGTTCACTCTGGTTATAATTCCATATCTGTATAAGGTCTATTTTAGGAGTATTTTTATCTCCTCCCAAATCACACAAAAGCCATACAACACCCTCATGAGTAAATTCATTATAACGAATACGATCTTTTGAAACTTTAGAAACCCACATACCTTTTCCCAGATTATGAGCATCATGATAACGTCCCTGCATACCTTCTCCATTAACTATGGATCGTAATGAGCCTTTATTAAATTCGCTGCTGGCAGAAACTCCTATCGCATCAGAGTCCAACTGTTTATAAACAGTAATCCGTTGGGCATTACCTACAGTGGCTATAAGTAAGAATAGGAATACAATAATGTGTTTTTTCATTCTATAAAATGTATTAGTAACTAAATTAAATTCTGAAAACACTTCTAATGGAGTATTTATATATTGGTTCATACTAATATATGTTCATACATAAATACGAGCGCAAATATAAAAAATAGTTTTATATTATTTGCAAACAAAACGAAGAAAATATATATTATAATAAAAAAATAATGTAATATAAGATGGATAAGTTTCTAGATAGACTTTTTATAAAAGCTATTAATGTGATTAGATAAGAGATTATATCAGCATAATCACCCTATTATCTTAATACAAAGAACTGCAAGCTCAATAACATATTTATATTATCCAACCTAAGCAAGCCTAAATTCAACGAGAGGATTATTTGTTCATACATTTATAATAATTTCTTATAGCTTTTATGGGATATTATTTGATTGGCGCCACAAATAATCGAATTCATTTAGTGTAACAAAAATATATCCTTCTTTCTCTAATCGTTGACGTAACATATTCAATCGTCGTGGACCGTAGTGCCAACTATAAAACATTGCCTGAATAAATTGGCCATCTTTTCCATAGGTTCGTATTTCATCTTCCAAAAAATCAACCGCTTTTTCATCCAAACTCACATCATTCCATTGGAAATTAGCTGACGACCAAAAAGTTACAGTATGATGTACAGTAACGCTATCTATCAATTCATGCGCATTTGCAGCTGTATATTGTGTTCGATGCATTCCAGAAATTACACTATTTAACCCCTGAATAGGAAAAATATATTTTTGGGCTATTTCATAATCATTAGAATTCCATCCATTTTCAGTGTGCGTATATAAACCAAGCATATCTAAATCTAGTCCATACATATTCTTTGCTGTAATATTACCAAAATATTCTTGTAAGCAAGCAGATGGAGAAACAGTCAATTTACCATATTCTTCAAAAGGGTAGCAATATCCAGCACCAGAAATAGAACAAAAAAAGAAATCATCTTTCGTTTGCATTTTATACATATCAGCAAGCACTCCCGGAGCTAAAAAACGCAATGATGGAGTAATGCCATAACTTATTGCAACTTTTCCACGGTCAGGATCAGACCATTGCCTATGATAAAATCCGGTATAAAGAAAGTAACAAGGAGCATCACCACTTTCATTCATTATTAACGCCACATATTTCTTATTAGAATCATACGAATGAAATTGTTTTTCACGGGGAGCTTTCTGATAGTAATTCTGCGACATAGAAGAAACACCCGAATGATAGCTATAATTTCCAATCCACGTATTTACCAAAGTAAATTTACCATATAATCCTACAAGTTTTACTCCATCAAATTCTGTGTACCCTATATCTTTACCATTCTCTACTCCTGCCCAAAAACCTAAAACAGGAATATTAACAGGAGTTTCTGCCAGCCAATCTTTTACTAATTGATCATATTCAGGATCATAATCGGAATCTTTCTTACCTGGTAACCAAAAAACAGGAATCTTAAATTCAATCAAATAATCACGAAATACATCATACATAAAAACTCCTCCTTTTGCAACAGATAACATTCTATGATTTTGTTTTGGAAAAATATACTTTTTATACCAAAGAAAAGCTTCCTTCTCATTAGTAATATCCAAATTTCTCATATCCATAATATCGGTTATTCCTGTGATCTTCTTCACACGCTCCAACATTGTGGGAGAAACAATTATTCGATCTTCCACTCCTGCCAAATTTGTAGCCAGATTAATTGTATAAGGCTGTTTAAAATCACAAATAAGAATTCTTTGTATCTTATTAGCAAATCGATTAAGTAACTGATATGCATCCGTATAAAGTGAATCATTTAAAATGGTTCCATGCTTCCGATAAAAATCTATTAACCACGCATCCTGATTAACAAAAGTATAAATCTCTGCTTGTTCTCTATTGACTATTCCTTGAAGGGATAATATTAATAAACGTTCCTCAGAAGATAACTTTTCCACATTTATACTACATATATTCTCCGAAACTGAAGGAGTTTGAAAAATATAATCTGCAGAAGCAGTATTCTCTTTACTAATACAATTTGTATATAGGAATAATACAAATAAGAAACAAAATATTCTCATATAGACCATCGGGCTTGAAATTATAAAATGTATTTATTTAGCAGCTACTTTTATTCCAAAAGCACAATAAGTCAGATATAATACACAAAACAATATTACAAAAACACCGCCTATAATACCAACAGTGCCTATTGCATAGCCAATGGCAGGAGTTACAACTCCTCCTCCTGCAACAGCAGTAATCATCAGACCAGATATCTGATTTGCTTTTTCGGGACGAGCCTGAAAAGCCATAGAGTAAATAATAGAGAAAACAGATGATGCAAAAAATCCAACCCCACCAATACAAATAAGATTCACTATATCATTCTCAACTAAAATAAGCACTAATAGAGAAATAATACATAGCAAAATATTCACACGGAAATATTTCATTTCTGCAATACGTGCCAACAAGAAAGCTCCAAGTAAAGCACCTATAGTACGGCTCAAGAAGTAAACCTGTGGTGCGAACTTCACTTGTTCCATAGTCCATCCAAAACGAACAGCCATCAACTTAGAACTGATAAAATTAGTAGCAACATCCACTCCAACAATAAAAAATATACCTAAAAACAGTAATAGAATAGTTCTGTCTTTTAATAAAGCAAATGTATCCCCCATTGAAAGGTTTTCAGATTGTGCAATCGTTTCTTCCCGTTTTATAGGAGTCATCATTAACCATATAGCTGACAATAAAGTAATAGCTCCCAAAATCGGAAAACAATAATACCATTTATCATCTCCAAAATGAGCAACTGCCAACAACACTATTTCAGGACCAACTAATGAAGAAACAGCCTTTATAACCTGCCCAGCAGTCAAACTACTCGTCAAAAAAGCTTTATTAGTAATCACATTATTTAGCAAAGGGTTTAGTGATACCTGAAGGATAGCATTTCCAATACCTAAAAGTGCATAAGCAACAATGCATGTAGCACTATTATAAACTAATAATGGAAGAATCATCCCTAACACAGTAATAGCCATACTTATAAGCACAGTATTTTTACGCCCCCATTTATTCATTTGATTTCCTACAGGAATACCTAAAAACAGAAACCAAATAAAAACCATGGAGGGCACAAAACCAGTCATCGTCGATGACCAATTAAAAGTACGTTGCACATAATCGGATGAAATACCAACAATGTCACAAAAGCCCATTACAAAGAAACCGAAAAGGACGGGTAGAACCGTCAAAATAGAACTATGTTTTTTCATTATTTAAGATTAAATTATTCAATACATTACCCTTCTTTCACTTTAGCATTTTTACGCATCTGTTCAAGTTTTAACATCAGTCCTACCTGTATCTTATTATAACGCATATCGTTATAAACATTGTGGACTTCATTTGGATCTTTTTTCAAATCGTACAACTCCCAGAAATCAATATTTTCATCACCTCCTTCTCCTTCACCATACCAATGAATTAATTTATATTGATCTGTCCGGATACCATAATGCTTGCGTACATTACCAACAGCAGGATAATCATAAAAATGATAATATAAAGCATCACGCCATTCTTTAGTTTTACCGTTTTTTAAAAGTGGTGTTAAAGAACGTCCCGGCAATTCTTTTGGAACTTCCACACCAGCGAGTGTCAAGAAAGTTGGCGCTAAATCTATGTTTTGCACTAATTCATTGCATTTAGAATGTTTCTTCACTAAAGAAGGACAAGAAATAATAAGAGGAGTACGAAAGGATTCTTCATACATGAAACGTTTATCATACAAACCATGCTCTCCTAATAAAAAGCCCTGATCAGAAGTATAAACAATAATGGTATTATCCAATATACCTTTCTTTTCCAAATAATCAAGCAAACGACCGACTTGTTCGTCTACCGAGCGAATAGTTCTGCAATAATCTTTCACATATCGCTGATACTTCCACTTTAGTAAATCTTTTCCAATAGGACGATCAGCTAAGAATTTTTCATTTTCCTCTTTATAAGCAGCCATCCAAATAGCCCGCTGTTCATCATTCATTTCACTTATTGCAAGTGGCCAACTGTCTTTAATATATTGCAAAGTTGGCTCATCTTTCAACTCAGGTATCTTAAAATCAAAAGCATATCCCATATGACGGTCAATAGTCAACTCTTGAGTCTGCATTTGTGGCCCTCTGCTTGTATAATCATCAAATAAAGTTTCCGGCTCCGGAAATTCCACATCATTGAATAATGTCAAATTAGGAAGATCAGCCATCCAATTTCGATGAGGAGCCTTGTGATTCACAAGAATACAAAACGGATTATCTTTCGAAATATGCTCATCCAACCATGCAATGGCATGGTCCGTAATCAAAGTCGTAGCATACCCTTTCTCTTTAATATATTGACCATTAGTATCAGGCCTACGAAATCGAGGATTATAATATTCTCCTTGATCAAAAAGAATATCATAATAATCGAAGCCTTTAGGTTCTGCATTCAAATGCCATTTACCAAATACCGATGTTGTGTAGCCTTGTTGCTGTAACAACTCAGTAAACCAAGTCTTTTCTGTATTCAGACAACAACCTAAACGAGTCTGTCCGTGTTCATGACTATATAAGCCTGTTAAAAGTGTTGCCCTACTTGGACCTGAGATAGAATTCTCAACAAAAGACTGAGTAAAAAGCATTCCACTCTCAGCCAATCGGTCTATATTAGGAGTAGGTGCAAGTTTAGAAATCGGATGTCCATAAGCACTTATTGTTTGAAAAGCATGATCATCTGTAAAAATACAAACTATATTAGGTTGTTTTGGCAATACATCTTGGGCTAAAGAAGACTGTGCTACCGATATTATCGGTAGCATAGCCATAGATTTATAAAACCAATCTCTTTTCATATTCTTATTAATGTGTCAAATTCAAATTAGGATTCTGATCCAATTGAAGAGTTAGTTTACCTCCTTTAACTACGTCTTTAAAAGGTATCTGAATGCTATCTTGAGATTTTCCATTTAAGGAAACAGACTTTAAATAACAATTCTCTGCAGAATTCTTCACTGTTTCAATCACAAACTTCTCTCCCGGATAATAATCCTTATTCAAGCGAATGGTTACCTTATCAAACAGAGGAGCACCTACTTGAAATTTAGGATTAATTTCTGTCAACCCTTTTACATCAAATAAACCCAATGATGACATTACATACCAGGCACCTAACTGACCTTGATCCTCATCCTGTCCGTAACCATAACCATGAATACCTTCCAATCCATAAAACTCATTTAAAATTGCATGTACCCATTTCTGCGACAAATAAGGTTTACCTGAAAAATTAAACAACCAAGAAATATGTAAATTAGGTTGATTACCATGATTATAAACAGCTGTTAATCCGGCAAAAGCATCAACTTCTGTTCCACCACCAAATATATTTTTCTGAGATAATAAGAAGATACTGTCTAAACGGTTATTAAAAGTTTCCTTACCTAATAATCCAACTAACTCATCAATATGATGTGGAACATAAAAAGTATACTGTACAGCATTTCCCTCTTGGAAACCTTTCCACGGAGCTAACGGTTCAAAGTCCTTCAAGAAATTTCCCTTTGTATCTTTTGGACGAATCAAGCGAGTATCTTCATCAAAAAGAAGTTTCCATCCCTCAGAAAGCTTAGAAAGTTGTTTATAATCTTCTTCTTTTCCTAATTGTTTTGCAAATTGAGATACGGCAAAACTACTAAAACTATATTCCATAGTATGTGAAGCTCCAAAGCCAGATCCTTCACCGGTAGTTATCATATTGAATCGTTCTTCGTAAGGAGAATAACCTCTTTCCACAAATTGACGTACATCCATTTTTCCTGCACCTTCAAGTCTGTTTCTCCATTCAACTTCATTCTTCAAAGCAGCTTCATATCCTTTTTCTATATCAAAATCACGGATTCCACAATTGTATGCAGCAGCAATTGCTAAGCTGGTAAAATTAGTTCCTACACCAGAAACATATTTACTACAAGCAATACCATCGCCCAACCATCCGGCATCCTGATAAACTAATAATTGACTTTTGATCCAATCAGAGAAGTATTCGGGATAAGCCAACGACCATAATTGTGTTAAGTTCCAAAAGCCACCCCAAATCGCATCCGTATTATAGTGATTATGAACGGGATTTCCTTTATCATCAAGAGCAATACGACCTACTGTTCCATCATTTTTAGGATAAAATCCATTAGCATCACTTGCAAGTCCGCGCCCTAAAAGAGCATGAAACAATCCTGTATAAAACTTCACTTTATCGGCTTCTTTTCCACCGTCCACAGTAATTCTTCCTAATGATTCATTCCATACATCAACAGCTTTTTCCTTTGCATCAGCAAAAGTCGCACCAGCAGCCTCATTTTCTCTGTTAAAACGAGCATTCTCTATAGAAGTATATGATAGACCTATTTTTACTTCAACAGCTTCTTGATCTTCTGTAGCAAAAGTAAGATACAATCCTGCGCCAACACCATTCTCTTTTTGCTTGCCGGGATTGACTTTATCTTTCACAAAAGTACCGACTTGAGTAGGCTTTTTATCAAGCACAGCAGAAAAATACATACGTACATCAGCACCCTTCTGATAAATATTCACATATACAGGAGAGGTTACAACATAACCTTCCACTCTTCCATCTTCAAAATACTGAACCTCGGCATCTTTTACTTCACCGCTCTCTCCTTGTTTATTGCCAATATCAAAAATAAGATTGGATTGATCTGATTTCGGATAAGTGTAACGATGAAAGCCCACTCGCTTCATAGCAGTTAATTCTGCTTTCACACCATAATCTTTCAGCAAAACAGAGTAATATCCCGGCTTTGCTATTTCATCCTTTTTATCAAAGCGTGAACGATAACCTCCATCAGGATTATCTAATTCACCGGGAACAGTTTGCAATGTACCGACAGTAGGGGCCAAAACAACCCCTCCAATCTGAAACTCATGAAAATTAGCAAAACCTTCAATAGAAGTATGACGAAAGTCATATCCAACTGCCTGCCAGCCACCCGGATTTCCTAAATGGGCATCGGTAGAAGGAGCCAATTTAGCCATTCCGAAAGGTACGGCAGCGGGAGTATAAAAGAACCAACGACAATGTGCAGTCCCGATATTCGGATCTACATAGTCTACCAAAGCTTTTTCATCCTTAGCAACCGTAGAACAGGACAAGAAAACACTCGCCAATATACTTAATAAACCAAGTCGTTTCATTTTATTTTATATTTATTCCATTAGTAATCAGAAGATACTCCCCATGACTTATTAGGTTTATCTCCCATCTCCAGAATCAATTCACCACCCTTTAAAAGATCAGCAGCAGGGAAGAAGAATTTATCTAATTTCTCACCATTCAAAATAGCACTTTGAACATATTTATTTTTTCTTGAAGCATTTTTGGCTTCAATAGTAAACGTTTTACCACGATTATAACGTTCTCCCAAATTTATAACAACCTTTTCATAAAGAGGACTGGCTATTTCATAAATCGGATCAATACGACATCCACCATCTGTCTGGAACAAACCTAAAGCAGCCATCACAAACCATGCACTCATTTGTCCCTGATCTTCGTCACCCAAGTAAGCATTAGCAATACCCGAACCATAATATTTGTCAATAATCGAACGAGACCATTTCTGAGTCAACCAAGGTTTCTTTGCCCAATTGAACAAGAAAGCAAAATGCATGGACTGTTGATTACCTTGCACTACAGGATAATCCCAATACTGGTCATTCGGTGCATTATATCTCCAAGGTTCACTTACTTCAAAACCCCAATTCAAACGATCTATAAAAGTCTTCTCACCAATCAAATCAATCAATGCAGGTACATCTTGAGGAACAAAGAAACTAAGTTGCCAAGAGTTACCTTCCACATAATGCTGATTACGTCCTGATTGGAACGGATCAAAGTCAGGAATAAATTGACCTAATGTATCACGCATGTGAGCAAATCCGTTTTTGGGATTGATTGCATTTTTCCACCAGTAACCACGATCATTAAATGTACCATATTCAGTGTATTTACCCAATGCTTTTGCCATCTGTCCCACTGTCCAGTCATCATATGAATATTCTAATGTATTAGAAAAACGTCCTTTCTCGATAGGCACATACTTATATTTAAGATAAGGCACCAAATCACGATTTCCTGCAAATCCACCGGCAACGTGAGTAGCAGGAGTCGTTTGCATCTTCTTCATAGCCTCAAAAGCCAGCTCAGAATCATAATCGCGGATCCCCATCTGATAAGCAGATACCATTAACGGTATTTCATGTTCAGCCACCATTACAGGAATATATTCCATACCGGCAGGACCTTTAGCAAGCCAACCATTTGATTCATATAAAGCCAACTGAGAATTTACCCATTTTGAACTCCATTCAGGAGTAACCAGATTCCAGAATTGATTTAGATTCCAGAATGTATTCCAGAATGCATCACATCCTAAAGCGACATGATTCGGATTAGTAAATTTACGGATTTTTTCATCAGGAGACATCCATTCTCCATTAATATCGCTCCACAAATTACGGCAAAGAGCACGATACATGTTTGTATAGAAACGAACTTTTTCTATGCGGTCATTCGTTGTAATTGTCAAACGATCCAGAATATCATCCCATACCTTTTTCTGATTTTCTACAACTGCATTGAAATCCCAACCAAAGCGATCTGAAATTTCTTTTTGCAAATTCTCTGAAGCATTGGCAATGCTAACCAAAGAAATACCGGTACGAGCTTGAACTACAGGATGTTTTTCTGTATCAAATTCTACATACATACCTGCATCTTTCAGGTTTTTTCCAGTAATTTGCTTAGCATCAATTACCTGATCATTTTTCCAACCACCGACTTTCTTAATCGGAGCATCAAATTCAATCACGAAATTAACAACATATTCTTGATCTGCATCATCACTCCAAACATGAGGGCGAGGTGAAATCTGATGGCTACGTCCTTCTATTCTATAATCATTAACCTGCTTAATTTCAATATCAAGTAAATTATAATCATATTCAGCTTGAATATGCAAATCAATCATTACCCGTCCATCCTTATCTTTCGGGAAAGTATATTTTTGGAAGCTGGCTCTTTCTGTAGCTGTTACTTCAGCCCATATTTTAGTATCGGTAAGGAACACTTTATAGAAACCTAATGGTGCTTCTTCTGTCTTTTTATCAATACGTGAGCGATAACCTTCATCCGGACAGAACTGATCTCCCACTTTCGTGAAAAGTTTGCCATTAGTAGGCATCATACCCAATCCGCCCATAGTCCATTCATGAATATGGCTAAAACAACCTAAAGTTTCAAAAGTTGGTTGATAACCTGCCTGCCAACCCATATTTTGGTTATCAGGGCTCAATTTAACCATACTGAAAGGCATCCAAGGTCCCGGAGCAATCATCCAACGAGAATGTGCTGTGCCTATTTTTGTATCAACATAATCTGCCAATGTCTGCAAAGGTTGTGGGGAGCGCAATACTTTTCCTTTCTCTAATAACTGATTATTTACAAATACCTGATATTCACTTTTCTTATTCTTCTTTACAGCAGGCATCGGTACTTCAAAAATATAACGCGATGTATCCAATGCAGCAGCAAACACTTCTGCACCATCCAACTTCACAGTTAACTGAGGTGCTCCATCCAAATGTTCTACATCTACTAAAAGAGGCTGCACTCTCTTGCCGTCTTTTTCTATTTCATAGGTAGCCGGCGATATATTACGTATAAAGGCATACTTGTCATTAGTTCCCAAAGTAATATTATCCGCTCCTTCAAGATATACTTGGTCGAATACAATCCAACCACCTTCAAGCACAGAAATTGTAACAATATTACCCCCTTCTTTCAAATCCGCTGTAGAAAATGGGAATTCCAGAATCTGTTCTTTAGCATTCTGAGTATTTCCTTCCAACGTTTCTTTCGAATGCCCCTTTATTTCAAATTTCTTTTCAATGGAATTAACAGTGACTTTAACTACCGAACGATTAGGATCTGAATCAACCAAATCAATCACCAATTTACATTTCCCATTCTTTGGCATTTTCTGGATGTTAAACAGGATATTGGCATCATGCGTTCTCCATCCTGAAGTTCCCCAAGTACCTCCCCATGTATCATCGGGACCGGGTAAAACATAAGAAAAGTCTGTTTTATCAACAGAAGTTCCTATCAAAAAATAACGATCTTCATATCCAAAATCATTAGCCAAGAACTTTTTATAATCAGATGGACCTAACGCCAGTTCAGAACCGGAATTATTCCCGTTACCAATTGTCCATACTACCTTGGCAGAAGCTACAAACGTAGTTAAGCAGACAAACACAAAAAAGGATAATAGCTTTTTACTCATAACTATGCTCTGTCTTAAAATTATTACTCTATATTACTCAAAATGATTGTTACCTGAAAATACAATCTTCTTTCCTTGAAAACTTTAAATACTCTATTAATCCAATCCTATTTGTTGCAGGGCAAATGTATATGCCCCTAATGCAATTGCTCTATTTGCGCCTAAAGAAGAGATAACTACTCCAATACGTTTTCCACAATCATATTGTACTTTCTTATCTGTAAAAGGAACTTCTACAACAGTAGTCTTATTTTCCATAAACTTCTTGCGATCCTTTTCATCCATCAAGTTACAAACCTCCATCTGCAAACAAGGAAAATCTCGCCCGGCAAAGGTTGAAATAGACCGCCTCATTTCCTTCATCATGCCGGGAAGAATATATTTAGCTGCTCCGGCTACTCCTCCACCTATCACAACCAATCCATCTACAATATGCAAAGCTTGAGCAATAGTAGCTCCCGCCATTTCTCCCAACTCATCAAAACTTTTCTTAGCAGCTTCACGATTTCCTGCACGAGTGCCTTCTGCAATATCATAAATGTCCTTTGGAGTTAATGCCGAAGCATCTTCACCGGTTAATTCCGAATATACGCGGCGCACTGCTCTGATGCTGACACTTTCTTCTGCTATCAAGTCCGGATACTTTTTATTTCGCATAATCCACACATCTCCCCCACATCCATTATCACCGGTCAATAAGCAATTATCAATAACTACCCCTGCACCAAACCCTGTACCTAAAGTAATTCCCAATAAATTCTTATATCTTTTAGGATTACCAGCAGTTGCAAGTTCTTCGTTAATAGCAGGTAATGCGCCTGCCAAAGCTTCGCCATATGCAAACAAGTTTCCGTCATTATTAATAAAAACAGGAATACCGAACTTTTCCTCCAAGAAAGGTCCTAACGCTACGCCCCCTTTAAAAGCCGTAAAGTTCGGCAAGTCTCCAATTACTCCATTTTTATAATCGGCAGGCCCCGGAAAAGCAAAACTAATAGCAACCGGTTCTTCTTGTAATCCTTCCTTAATCAAGCTGAAACCTTGTACCAACGTAGACAAACATTTACCTAAATCACCCGATGCGGCAGGAAGACAAACTGGGTTCACTATTTCTTTACATCCTTGGATGGCAGAAAATACAAAGTTTGTACCTCCGGCATCCAAAGTCATTACAATGCGTTGATCGTGTTTATACATAGTAAATAGATTTAGTTGACATCATATTCTTCATTTATTAAAATCTCACATAAGCTTTAATAGTGCCACATTCACATCCGGCAGACTTTCCATAAGGAGATATTGTATATTCACCTACACTTGCCGGAATAATGAATGTTTCAGCATAATGTACCACATACGGTTCAAATGCGCCACATGGGCTTTCAACAATAGCTTCCTCTCCTTCAATCAAATTTAAAACATTCACACTATTATTGGTTTTATGTGTTACAGGTTTTGTAAACCAATGACGACGGGTTTCGATAAATTCATTCGGATGTAAACCTGTCCTTTCTTCTCTCCAACCATCTCCCGCAGCAACATCAGTCACGTGGTTAGCTAAATTTTTCTTCACATATTCCGTATCACGTTTCCAGTCAATCACTTCTTTTCCTCTTTCCACATTAATAGGTCGTGGTTTGCCATCCAATCCCAAACGTTGCCAATCCCAAAGCTTGAAAGTAAACAAATTAGGTGTAGAACTTATTTCAAGTACCAATGCCTCCGATCCTGAGCAATGAATTGTTCCACCCGGAATCAAATAGTGATCGTGCTTTTTGGCAGGTAACTTATTTACATATTTCTCTGCATCGAAAACAATTTCTCCCTTTTGGGCCTTGCGCAAATCTTCAATCATGTCTGCTTTATTGATGCCTGTTTTCAAACCGAGATAAACAGTTGCTCCTTCTTTGGCATCCAATAGATAGTAACTTTCATCTTGTGTATAATACATTCCGAAGTTTTCGCGGATAAACTGTGTCGTCGGATGAACTTGTACACTCAAGTTTCCACCACCAACAGTATCAAGAAAATCGAAACGAATAGGAAAATCCTTACCAAAACGTGCTTCTACCGGTTCACCGAGCAAATCTCTTGTTTTCAAAAGTACTAAATCTACCGATGGCAATTCAAATCTTACCCCATTCACTTCAAAGAACAGACTATTCTCTTCGGGAACGCAATCAAAACACCAACCATAATTTTCTTTTTCAGGATCAAGGTCACAAACTTCCTTCATCCATTGACCACCCCAGGGAGCCGGATCAAAGAATGGAACCACGCGAAACGGAGTTTTAATTGTTTCCTCCATACCTTTAAAGAATGTGGCTTTATCAATCATCTTCGGCTCGCCTGAAATATGGGTGTCAATCCAGAAACAAACCCTATCAAACAATCCTTCCTTATATTTATCACAAATTCTCCAATCATTAAAATAGCCTCTTTTATATTGTAAAGATACTGCATCATTTCGATTATCGACTCCTAAAGCTTTTACTTCATGGCGACGAAAACGCTGTTGGATCTCCCAACGCGCCATATCGGCGTAAACAACAACACTTTCGGCAGGAGCAACCATAGCAGCTCCTGTACCTACAACAATGACTTTTCCCTTTGTTGTTGCAATCTCCTTACGTGCTTCCTCCAGTTTCTCCGGATCAAAATAATCACCTAATTCAAGATTAGTTATATAGCCAAACAAAACGTCATCGGTCATAAAACGCTCTGTCATGGCTTTAATCTCATTTTCGGATTTCATCAAATCACGTGTATTGATAAACAATGAAGCCGACAAACACCCCAGACTATTTATTACTTCTTCTTCATATACACCTGTATAGAAGTCAATCGCCAAAACAGGATTGACATTCAACTGTCCTTGCAATAAAGAACAAACAGCTTCCCATCCGCTCACAATAGTTCCCGATATTTTAGTAGATGGGAATCGATCATAATTTGCTTTTCTCATAATTCTATGTATGCTTTACTCTTTTTTATTATGTATGAACATATAATATTTTGTGCAAATATATATTCTTTCTCCATAAAATAAAAGAACCTTTAAAGTTTTTTTCAAAAAAAAGAGTATATTTGCGAGAGAAATTCAAAACAAGTGTAAATATGAAGCTAGATCCACACATAGGTAAACCTCTGCATGTGCAGGCAGAAGAAGTGCTTAGAAAGCTCATTGAGTCGGAAGAATATAAAAATGGGAAATTATTGCCAAACGAAATTCAATTGTCTGAACAATTAAGTATTTCGAGAAACACTCTGCGGCAAGCGATTAATAAACTTGTTTTTGAAGGCCTATTAATAAGAAAGAAAGGATTCGGAACAAAAGTAGTAAAGAAAGGAATTACCGGTGGAGTAAAAAACTGGCTGAGCTTTTCGCAAGAAATGAAGATGTTAGGTATCGAAATCCGGAATTTCGAACTTCACATCAGCATCAAAAAACCTAATGAGGAAATCTGTAATTTCTTCAATATATCTCCTGAAGATAATAAAAGATGCATTGTATTGGAAAGAGTAAGAGGAAACAAAGAATATCCTTTTGTTTCATTCATTTCTTATTTTAATCCCGCAATCCCCCTAACCGGAGATGAGGATTTCAGCCAACCACTTTATGGATTACTGGAAAACAAATTCAATATCATAGTAAAAACCAGTAAAGAAGAAATAACGGCACGCTTGGCAGGGGAAGCCCTTGCCGAGAAACTGGAAATGAAATCCAGCGATCCTATATTAATAAGGAAAAGATTTGTTTATGATATTAACAATGTACCTATTGAATATAATATAGGGTATTACCGGGCAGACAGCTTCACCTATACAATCGAAGCCGAAAGATAAAAGAAAGAAAAATGCAAGAATTTTAAAACTACCCTAGGGATATTACCTAACATCCCTAGGGTGGTTGGGCAATACCCCTAGGGTAATTACCGAAAACGTCAAGGGTAATTTTTATATTTAAAAGAGACTTAAGATATATACAACATATAGATTTAAAAGAAATCTATGCATTGTCTTAATATATCAAATCCACAAAAACAGAAAGAAAGGCAGATAATCTTTTAGTTCAGTACGAAAAAACTTAAGTGCCTGACCAATCCTGTAATTGACTGTTTGCGGTGAAACTTGTAATTTATCGGCAATTTCTTTATGAGTAAGCCCTTCTACACGGTTCATTAAAAAAGCCTCTTTTAAATCCTCAGGCAATTTCTTTAGCACTTCGGAATATAGCTGCATCAATTCATTTTCAATATAAAAATCAGGATTATTAAATTGATTTTCATATTTCTTCATTAACTCTTGATGTATCCTGTTTTTTACCTGTACATGGGAAATACGATTTAACGATTTGTTTTTCACAATCATGAATAGAAGGGACTTCAATGACATTTCAGGAATCAACTGTTCACGATTCTCCCACAACCACATCATAGTATCTTGCACAACCTCCTGAGATTCATCGAAAGAAATATATTGCGAAGCAAAAGCACATAATCCTTTATAATAAAACTTGTAAACAGAATCAAAGGCAGCCTCATCTCCAGAGCGAAGCATCCTAATAGTTTCATTATTATCTTTCAAAACATTATCTTCTGTCAACATAGTTGTTTAGTCATAACTTCATACAACTTTTTCTACTTATATATGCAAAGTAACATATTTTTTTAGAATGGACAACTATTAAATCCTTTTTTGTTTAGTATCTTTGTCGTCTCGATTGTATTATTTATAGTTTAGAGTATAATAGAATTAAAAAATCAAATGGATATTAACGAAGGCATATTAGTTGAATATTTAAAAGGAAATTTGGATGAGGAAGCCCGTAATTCCATAGAAAAATGGTATGATGAATCTCCTGATAACCGAAAACAGATGGAACAGGTCTATTATACCCTGTTTGTTGGCGACAGAGCTGCTGTGATGGAAAACATTGATGTAGATGAATCTTTGAACAATTTCAAAGCACGTTTGGCAGAGAAAAACAACAAGAATCAAACCAAAGAAAAAAAGATAAAGCAAATCAATTGGCGCAGAATCATTGCCATGGCTGCCATATTTGCAGGGATTCTTTTTGGAGCGACCTTTACAGGAATGAAGATTACCGGAAAACTATCTCAAAGTTTCATGGTGATGACTAAAAGCGGCGAACGCGCACAAGTAGCCCTTCCCGATGGAACAAATGTGTGGCTTAACACAAACAGTAAAGTAAATTATCACACATCTTTCTTTTCTTCCGAACGAAAAGTTGATTTAAGCGGAGAAGCTTATTTTGAAGTAACAAAAGATAAACACTCTCCGTTTATTGTAAACAGCAAAAATGTAAATACAAAAGTATTAGGAACAAAGTTCAACATCTGTGCAAATCCTGATGACGAATGGGTAACTACCACTTTACTGGAAGGTTCGATTCTTGTTATGGCTACAGGAATGGAAAATGTGAAGATGAAACCCGAACAGCAACTGAAAATAAATACTCGGACAATGAAAACTCAACTATCCGTTTGCTCTAATCCCGATGACTATATTGGATGGATACAAGGAAAATTGCATTTTAAAGAAGCAACTTTGAAAGAAATAGCCAATACTTTAGCTAAATATTATAAAGTAAATATTATATTTGCTGATAAGAAATTGCAGGAACAAAAGTTTACGGGTGATTTTGACTTATCCGATAGCATTCATCAGATATTCTCACTTTTAAGTTTAACAAACAAGTTTGATTATCAGATAACTAATGAAGGCATAATCATCTCAGAAAGATAATCTCTATATGCTTTACTATTTTTTCTTTTTTGTTAACCGGAAGACTAAATATTAGCATATATCAATACTTAAGAAACACTGATGGAAAAGAAACAAAATAAAATGGATTCTTTTCATTTGGCTTGGAGAGCAAACAGAACTGCGAAGTTGTTTATTCCGACTATTATATTTTGGTTGATAGTTTTATTCCCATATACAGCCAAATCTCAAAGTCTATATTTAAGCATCGCAGTAAAGGATGCTCCTTTAAGTGAAGTTTTCCGGCAGATAGAACAACAAGCACATTTATCTGTTGTCTATAACGTTAATGATATTAATCCATCCCGTAAAGTTTCTTTTTCGGTTAAGAACGAAAATATAATAAAAACACTCGACTTATTATTTAAGAATACAGGAATCACCTATACGATAATCAGTAAACACATTGTACTTTCCATTCTTCACAAAAACATCAAGAAAAGCAATCTTCCCCTAATCACCGTTCGAGGTAAAGTGACAGACGAGGAAGGAAAACCTCTTTTAGGAGTAAATGTATTGATAAAAGGCACTTACTCGGGAGTTATCACTGACGAATTCGGAGATTACACACTAAATGTTCCTGCAGACAGCAAAGAACTGGTATTTTCTTATATCGGATATAAATCATATACGGCATTTATAAATAATAATGCAAACATCAATGTTGTTTTGACGGAAGATACTCAAATGCTAAATGAAATTGTGGTTACAGCAATGGGAATTGAAAAGAAATCGAAAAGCTTGACATATACCGTTCAATCCCTGTTGGGCAGCGAGTTAACAAGAGCTAAAGATGTTAACTTCATAAATGCTTTACAAGGTAAATCCGCAAATTTAATCATTACACCAAACGCTTCGGGAGCAGGAGGTGCTTCAAAAATTCTTTTGCGGGGTAATAAGTCTATCAAGGGCAGTAACAACCCTTTAATTGTAATAGACGGCGTACCGGTAGCAAACAACAGTTATGGTTCTCAAGATAACGTAGTATATGGCGACGGCTACGATTTAGGCGATGCACTGTCTACCATCAACCCGGATGATATTGCCGGAATAACCATTCTGAAAGGTGCAGCCTCATCTTCGCTCTATGGTTCGGCAGCAGCAAACGGAGTTATCATGATTACTACCAAGCAAGGCAGTTCCGGCAGTATACATGTAAATGTATCCAGTAACATGACAATAGAATCTCCTTATAATTTACCAAAGCTACAAAACACATATGGTGCTAAATTACTGCCTACCGGCGAACCAATGAACCAAAGCTGGGGTAGCAAACTATTGACAAACTCGCAAAACAGACTTTCCGATTTCTACCAAACCGGTTATACATTAAACAATACACTTTCTCTCAGTGGAGGCTCGGATAATTCCCGGACGTATTTTTCATACGGAAACGTGAAAGCCAACGGTATTATGCCGACCAACTCTTTTTTAAGACATACTTTATCAGTGAGGCAGAACTTCCATTTACCCGACAAAAAGTTAGACCTCAGTCTGAACGGGAACTATGTCAATCAAAATGTGAAGAACAAGCACTTTGGCGGAATGAGGGGAAATCCGCTTACCGGTTTGTATCTTTTTCCCCGAAACGGAAGTTTCTCAAAGTATAAAGGCATGTATGAGAAATATAATACCGACAAAGACCTATACGAACAAAACTGGATATTAAAAGAAGAACACAACCAAAATCCTTACTGGTTATTGAATAAAAACAAAGCACTGGAAACGAGGAACCGTTTCTGCATTTCGGCTGTAGTTAAATACACCTTTCCGGGCTGGTTCAATATTCAAGGACGCTTAAGCTATGAAAATGACATTATCAATTATCGGAAAGAGCACTATGCCAGTAGCTGGAAAGAAGAAATGGGCAGCTACAAGGAAACAGACAACAAACATCAACAGTTGTTCGGAGACATCATGGTCGAATTGAAAAAGGATATTGGCAACTTCAATATTTTAGCTATTGCAGGAGGAAGTTTCAGTAACGTAAAGGAAAAAGAATTTGGGATCAATGCCGAAGGAGGAGATTTCCCATTTGAGTGGATTGACATTACGGATAAAGAAACCGGAAAAGTATATCAGGTTCCCAATGGAGGAAATGCCTATTTCGTGAATAACTTCAATAAGAATAACTATTATCGCCCCCAGATAATAGAAATACCTTCACAGATAAGGCTGAATTCGGTTTTTGGGATGTTGCAACTCGGCTACAAAGAAAAAATTTATTTAGATGTGACCGCCCGCAATGACTGGTCATCTACTTTAGCTTTTACAAACAATAAAAGCATGGCTTACTTTTATCCGTCGTTGGGAATAAATATTCTACTAAATGAAATCTTCAATTTGGACAAAGAAAAAGTAAACCTTTTCAAGTTGAGAGGATCTTATTCCATTGTTGGCAATGGTTTGTCTGCATATGTATCTTCCCAACGCCCTACGATAGACGGAACTTCCATTGTTTATCCGACAAGTGCTCCATTCGAAGACTTGAAACCGGAAAAGACCTATGCCATAGAGGGAGGTTTTGATTTATTGCTGTTTAATAACTCTCTTCATTTTGATTTTACATTCTATAAAACAAATACAAAAAATCAGTTTTTTACCGTAGAAGCCCCGTGGGGAAGCGGTTATAAATACCGGAATGTCAATGCCGGCAACGTACAAAACATGGGATGTGAAGTATATACCACCTATTATCAACCACTTGGCAGAAACGGCAATTGGAAAACAGAGTTAAACTTCTCTTATAACAAAAACCTTATAAAAGAACTTTATAAAGGTATCGACAAATTAACTTTGCAAGATGGAGGAGGTATTCTTGTAATGCTTAAAGAGGGAGGTTCCTATGGTGATATATATGCACGTACTATACTAAGGGACAAAGACGGGATTATTCTCCTGGATGAAAACGGAGCACCTATGAAAGATAACCTCCCAGCCCACCATCTCGGAAACCTGAATGCAAATATTCATTTGGGATGGGCAAATACATTCACTTACAAAGACTTTGTGCTCTATTTTCTGATTGATGGTAAAATAGGGGGCAAAGTAATGTCTGCCACCGAAGCTATGCTCGATGGTTACGGGGTTTCCAAACGTTCGGGTGATGCAAGACTTGCGGGAGGCGTACCTCGTGGAGACGGTACAATGATCAATGCAGAGAAATATTACCATGCTGTAGGAGCAACAGCTTATAACAGCGGTTATGCCGGTGGTGAATATGTTTACAGTTCTTCAAATTTGCGTTTGCGCGAATTCTCTTTAGGATATACATTCCGGAATGCTTTAGGAATTTCCCGACACATATCAACTTCCATTATAGCAAGGAACTTGTTCTTTCTTTTTAAAAAATCTCCCTGCGATCCGGACATCTCGGGTTCAATATCCAATGGTTGGCAAGGTATTGATGTATTCAGCCTGCCTTCAACAAGAAGTATAGGCTTGAATCTTAAGTTTACTTTTTAAATTATGAAAAGTATGGACTGGAATAAAAAACTATATTGGTTGCTTTCATTATCTTTATGCGGCTGGGCTTGCACACAGAGCTTTGAGGACATAAATACCGATCCGCAAGGAATTGACGAAGCTAAAGTTTCTATCGAGAGTAAATTACAGTTTCCACAAGAAAACCTTTTTCCTTCCGATCCCAACATGTATCAGTATTGGCGCAATCTGCATGTGGATATTTTTGCAGGATATTATGTAACTCCCCATAGTTTCGGCAATAATCACAATGGCAATTACAAACTGCGGGAAGACTTTAATCATGGACCTTTTGAAAACTTCTTTCTCCATATTTTGCCTTACACTACAAGATACATAGCCAACTGCAAACAAATAAAATACTATGATTATGCAGCAATAACACAAATAGTGCAGGTATTGGGTGCTTTGGAAGTGACAGATACCTACGGCCCTATGAATTATCAAAGTGCCAAAGAACACAATGAACATTTATACTATGATTCCACAAAGAGCATATATGACCAATTATTCAATGAACTGGAGGAAGCAATCAAATGGATGGATTCTTTTCTCAAAAGCAATCCTACTGCCGAACGAAGGAAAGGACTTGCCCGCTGCGACAAGCTATGCGGAGGGAGTCACGAGAAATGGATTCGTATGGCAAATACTCTCCGGCTAAGAATGGCAATGCGCATAGTAAAAGTCGATCCGATACGTGCCCGGGAAATAGCCGAAGAGGCTGTAAGCAATCCCTACGGAATATTAACCCGAAGTGATACCGATATTCAACTCTCCGGTCGCAATCCCATTTGGATAATGGATATTTCATACGGAGATTCCCGTATGAATGCTTCTATCGAATCTATTTTAAAAGGATATGCAGATCCAAGACTGAAAATATGGTTTAGAAACAGTGGATCCATTTTGGATAAAGACGGAATTGAATCGTTAAAAGCCGACTCTTTGATTGTAGGTATCCGTCAAGGCTTGTTAATCGACTCGAAATCACCTGCGCTTTATCTCAATTTTTCATCATCAACCTACACGAATACGGACACACGCCCGGTCATGAGGGTTTCAGAAGCCTATTTCCTTCGCGCGGAAGGGGCATTGCGGGGATGGAATATGGGTGGAACAGCCAAAGATTTATATGAGGAAGGCATTCGTATATCTTTATCGTCCTATGGAATCAGCGAAGCAGAAAGTACTGCTTATATAAATGGAGCTTTTGCCCCCGATGGTGGAAAAAGAGCAGCAGACTATACAGATTATCATGATTCCGACAATAACATCAAAGGTATGAATGACATATCCGTCAGTTGGAACGAATCAGACAATAAAGAAAAGAAACTTCAACGCATTATCACTCAAAAATGGATTGCCATTTATCCGGATTCCTTTGAAGCATGGGCAGAATACCGCCGCACGGGTTATCCGAAACTATTCCCTGTAAAATATAACCTGAGCGGAGGATTGATCGATACGAATATCCAAATCCGTCGGCTTCCTTTTACGGAAAAAGAATATAGCACCAATACGGAAGAAGTAACTAATGCCCTGAAATTATTGAACGGCCCTGACACCGGAGGAACCCGTTTATGGTGGGATGTAAACAAGAACAATTTTTAAATACATAAAAAAAAGCACCGGAGACTGTCAATGCTCCGATGCTTCTCTTCATTAGACCTTAAAACCACTCAATTAGAAATTTCCTTTATCGGCTCTGTCCCACCATAGACGGGTACCACCATGATCACCGCTAAACTTTGTACTTGAATTCTCCTGATTCAACAGTTCGATTCCTTTATTCAGTTCGGCTTCATTCGTATCATAAGGAGTAGCGCCATAAATGGAACGACGAATCTGTTCATTGGTATCAATGTTTCCATCGCTGTTATTTACCCTGACCGGGAATAACTTCGGATAGCCCGTACGACGGTATTCAGCCCATGCTTCATTGGATAACGGGAAGTTTGCAATCCACTTCTGAGTAATGATTAACTGAAGTTGTTTTTCCTTATCACCATTTGCATTGTCCCATTTCACACCTAATGTATTGAGCGCAGTAATACTGTTTTCATCATTTACAGGATCTACGAAATCTATTTGTCCTGTACTGCCATTGATATATGCATCTATTGCAGCATCGTCAATATCTTTCACTCCTGCATATGAACCTTTGTATTTCAGTTCATTTTTTATTGAAGTCCGGATGCCTTGTTCATACAGAGACTGGGGAGTTCCACCCATATCCCAACCTCTCAAGGCACCTTCGGCACGGAGGAAATAAGCCTCGGCTACTTTCATGATAGGTAATCCCATAGTATAATTTCCAACCCAACCGGAGAAATTTCCCCATGCATTAGGTTTTGCAGGCAAACCGCTACCGATACGCATTCCAAGATATTTCGCATCTTTTTCAACCAATACCGCTTCTGATTTAGCAACAGGAGTTTTGTCTTTATCGGCAGTTTTATAATAAAAGTCATTCTTATTATCATCTTTGGCTTTTGAATATCCATCTTTAAGAATATCTTCTGTATTCTTAGTCATGTAAAGAGGCTGACGAGGATCTTTGAAACCGTCCATTATAGTTACCAAACTGGCATTAAACCCACAATCTCCCCAGCTACTGATCATCAGCCACATTTCATTTTCCAAGCCCTGATCTATGATAATGTCTTTGTCCGCATCCGTCAACACACCTCCTCCATAAGCTTCTATGGCTTTTGTTTCTGCCAACTTCGGGTTCACTTTTACTATACGCATTGCCATACGCAGTTTCAAGGTGTTGGCAACTTTGGTCAATAAATCTATATTCCCGCCACACCAAAAGTCGGCTGCTTTCAAGATACCTTTTTCTTCATCGGTTGCAGTTTTCAGATCCGTTACGGCTTTTTCCAAATCGGCAAACATATAGTTATATATGTCTTCCTGCTTGTCATAGGCAAATGTAGCAGAAGTCGGAGTCTTATCCAACACAGACTTATAAGCAATAGGTCCGTAGGTATCCGTTGTCATCAAAGTTCCATAGGCCTGTACGATTCTCATAAGGGCGCCAACCGCATTCTGACCGTTTTCTTCACATGTTTTAATCAAACGGCTTGTATTGTTAATGATGTGCAGATAGTAGTTTTCATACATACCTCCGCAATGCCCGCGAACTTCACCGTAATTTCCATTACCAAAGTTTCCGTTGGGAGTCATGAAGTAACCTCCATAGAAGTCGATACTCAGGTTAGTCCAAAACTGGAACATGTTTTGTTGCGGAGGATAACAGTAAGTCATGGGTTCCTGAAACTGTGCCTTGAATGGCAGGTCGCCCGGATTAACTTCAATTTCACTGCTATTGATTGTCTCAAAATCGTCCGTACAACCGGTTACCATGTTGCCGCAGGCAATAGGAAATGCCAATAGAACGGCGTATTTAAATAATTTATTTCGTTTCATAATCTATCGTATTAGAAGTTAAGTTTTAAATTAAGACCAAAGCTGCGTGAAGTAGGAAGTGCAAACATGTCTACACCTTGCATTCCGTTACCTGTACCTGCCGAAATATCGGGATCCATCGGAGCATCTTTATAGAAGAAGAAGAGATTTCTTCCGATAATGGCAGCCGTGAGGTTCTTGCCCACTCCGAACAAATTACGGAAAGTGTATCCCAATGTCAATTCACGAAGACGTACGTTCGTTGCATCATATACATAATTTTCTACAGCATAAGGACTGTTAAAGTTATTATTCCCAACAGTTTCATAGTATTGCTGTGCATCGAACTTCATTCCGTTGATGGTTACCCCACCGTTATCGCGTGCTTCGCCCGAACGTTTTGAAACTCCCCAACCGTCTAATGTAGCTTCTGTCATAGACAATACTTTACCTCCGAACTTCGCATCTATAAGGAATGACAGCGTAAAGTCTTTATAACGGAACGTGTTGGTCCAGCCCATGTTTACTTTTGCATTCATATTTCCTACGTAATTCAAATCGGCGCTGCCGTCACCGCTAAGTTTCGGGTTACCTTTATCATCTACCTGAGGTTTGCCGTTTTCATCCATTACAATGTGGCGTACATATAAATCACCGTAATGACCACCCTTCTTCAAAATCATTTTTGCACCGCCAAAGTCTTTCAATGTCAAGCCATCGGGTAATTCATCCACCAATTCTTTGATTTTATTATCATTGTAAGAGAAGTTCAGGTTAGTGCTCCAACTGAATTTATCGTTAAATTGGGAGAACCATCCCACACTTGCTTCAAAACCTTTGTTTTCCACATTACCCGCATTTACATAACGTTTTCTTAAACCTGTTTCAAAAGGAGTATCAATAGAAAAGAACTGGTTCTTTGTATTGGTCTTATAATAAGTAAAGCTTACGTTTAAACGATTCTGCAGGAATGTGCCGTCAAAACCGAACTCAAGAGAATTAGTTTTTTCCGGTTTCAATGTTACAAACGGAGCTTCATCCGGAGCAGAAATTTCACCTGATGTTTTCAATCTGTATTTACGGTTGGTTACAAAAACAGGAACATCATTACCCACAACAGAATAAGTGGCACGTACTTTGAATAAATCTACATTCTTACCCATGTTTACAAACTTATCCAATAAGAAACTGACACCGACAGACGGATAGAAGAATGAACAACTGTTTGTGTAGGACAAAGCCGATGACCAGTCATTACGTGCAGACAAATCGAGGAACAATCCTTCATGGTATCCCAACTGTGCAGTGGCAAATACCGAATTCAAGCGTTTTTCTGTTATCCAGTCACCACTTTGCATGTATGCAAGGTTGTTATAATAATTATTAGGGGTAAAGATATTCGGATAATAAGTGCTTCCGTTCGTCTTTCCGTCTGTTACACTATACTGGTCGCCTTCTCCCCAAAGGTCAACATGGGAAGTCTTGGTTTTGGTGAAACTTGTACCTGCCGTTGCCGATACGGAGAATTCATCAAAGGTATGGTTATAGCTTGCCAACAAATCGCCATAAAGTTGTGAACTGAAATAACGGTTATCCCGCATACGTCCCATTTTATACTTATCTCCTACGCTGGATGCATACGCATTGTGAACAAAATGTTCCTCTCCTCTTTCATAACGCATACGTCCGCCGATATTCAAATCTTTTGTGATATCCCATTTCACACTGCCGCCAAATTCATAACGGTTACGGTCTGTAACAGGCACCTGACGGTTCAACATCCAGTAAGGATTACCGAATTGTTCTTGTTTGGTGTTTGTCCAGTTCTGAACATTTATACCACGGGCAGGATCATAAACTTCATATTCATTTTTATAACCGTCCCAGTCTTCACCTCTCGGGAAAAGATAAACACCCGTAAGCGGGTTCCACAAATAACCGGAAGCAGCTTGGTTCTCGATGTGCTGGTTAGAGAACTTCGCACTAAAGTCAATATGTACATTCTTCAATACATTGAAGCCTACCTTTGAGTTAAACAAATGACTTTTATAATCATTTTTCGGAGTAATGCCGTTAGAAATAACATTGGCATATGAGAAGAATGCCTGGATATTCTCAGTACCCCCACTCAATGAAATAGAATTATTTGTGGTGAAACCGGTACGATAGAATTCTTTTGCATAATTAGGAGCTTCGGATTCCAACTTGTTTCCCCAACTGTAAGTTCCGCTATTGCTTACCCCATAATTATTCTGGAATTCCGGCAACACCATCGGATTTTCAATCGTCGTGTTGCTGGACACGTTAACGGATACTTTGCCTGCGCGTGCAGATTTTGTGGTAATCATAATGGCACCATTGGCAGCCACCGCACCATAAAGCGCAGCTGCAGAAGCACCTTTCAATAAAGTAATAGATGCAATATCATCCGGATTGATGGTAGACATGGCATCACCGCCGTCTCGCTGACCGCCATAATTCGTGTCAACCTGATCTTTTGTAACATCCATCATCAACGGCACACCGTCCACTACCACCAACGGCTGGTTACTACCATTAATTGATTTATTACCGCGGAATAATATTTTAGACGAGCCACCTGCACCCGTAGAGTTCGGAGTAATCATCAAACCTGCACTCTTTCCTTGCAGTGAGTTTATCATGTTAACGCTCTTGATGTCATTAACATCTTTTCCTCCTACTGTTTGTGCCGAATAAGTCAATGTTTTGGATTGGCGTTCGATACCCATTGCCGTCACAACAACTTCACCCAATACTTCAGAATCTTCTGCCAACTTAATTTTATAAGAAGACTGGTTTGTCAATTGTATTTTCTGAGTCTTATATCCGATATAAGAAACAATCAAAGTACCCTTCGGGGGTACATTAGCCAAGGAAAAGTTTCCGTTGAAATCTGTAATTGTACCATTGGTAGTTCCTTCCACCAAAATATTGGCCCCGATAATAGGTTCCCCTTTTACGTCCGCCACAGTACCCTGTACGGTTCTGTCCTGTTGTACCGCATTTGCAATTTCCGATTCAACCACAGCATCGCCTGCATAAGTGCAAACGGGGAATGCCATCATTGAAAAGCAAAACAAGAACATACCGTTCTTAATCAGAGGCAGCCACTTGCATGAACCGCCCGCGTTTGAATTTAAATTTTGTTTTTTCATAAAATGTTTTTCTATTAGATTTTTAAATAAGGATAACTCCGGAGATTAATATGAAGCCTTACATACAGCTTCCTTTTTCTTGTTGATTTCTACATAGGCAATAAGTTTAATTAACGCTTTATGACTATAATACATTTCAACTTTAAAGCATACTAAACAGAAAAGAACTTTTTTTCGCTTTTCTTTTTCACAAAGAAGAGGACGTTTGTTTTAATCGACTTGATAAGTAACCGCATCATTCAGGTCATTTAATATTTTCGACAGGACAACTAAAGAAAAACGTCGGGACATGTTAGCTTGACAGTGTACACTGACCGGCGAGACAGTGTACACTAACCAGCAAGTCAGTGTACACTAACTCGGGAGAAGACGTAGTGTGTCTCCCTATAGATAATGCAAAAAGCGCGTCAAAAATGAGCAAAACAACCGTATGTTTCATGTCACAAGTTTTCGCGCCACCCCTCTTGTACGCCATACAAACGTGTTAAAGAAAAGGAAGTACCTGATAATGAGCTCTGCGTCAAAAATGAATTTAGGGGGTATAAAATAATATAATGTATTTAAAGCACAGAATCTATGACAAATTTGCGCAAAACAACCTTATGTTTCGTGTCACAAGTTTTCGCAGCACCCTTGTTATACGCTATATGAGCGTGTTAAGAAAATGGAAGTAACTGATTCTCATCCAAATGACAAATTTGTAATTTACCCCTTAAAAACTAAATTCATCAAATATCTTATTCTCAGTAATCCGTTATACTCTTTTCACTATTCCCCGCTCCATTTTCCCGAAATAATTTGGGTATCCCAAAGAATTTGACTTTATTTGCACACATAATTCAATAAAGTGCATTTTATTATGATAAACACAACTTCCGGTTCTGATAATATTTCAGGGCTAAAGAAAGAGAATTTCAAGAAATCCATCAACGGTAAAGAAACCGATCTATATATCCTTAACAACAAGAATGGCATGGAAATAGCTGTTACCAATTATGGTGCAACAGTTTTATCCGTTATGACTCCCGATAAAAACGGGAAGTTTGCCAGTGTAACGCTCGGACATGACAATCTTGATAGCGTCATCAACAGTCCTGAACCATTTCTTTGTACCACAATCGGGCGTTATGGAAATCGTATAGCTAACGGTAAATTCACATTGGACGGAGAAGAATATACCTTGACAATCAATAATGGACCGAATTCCCTGCATGGAGGACCTAAAGGATTTCATACAGCAGTTTGGGAAGCAGAACAAACCGCATCAAACACATTGGTATTGAAACATGTATCTCCCGATGGCGATGAAGGCTTTCCCGGCAATCTCAGCATTACCATGACTTACACTTTATCCGATGAAAATGAATTTATTATTGATTATAAAGCCACTACGGATAAAGCTACTGTCGTAAACCTTACCAATCACGCTTTCTTCAATCTCGCAGGTATTTCCAACCCCACTCCTACTATCCTGAATAATATTGTTACTATCAATGCCGACTTTTATACTCCAATGGATGAAGTATCCATCCCTACCGGCGAAATAGCAAAAGTAGAAGGTACTCCAATGGACTTCCGCACTCCACATGTAGTGGGAGAACGCATTGACGACAAATTCCAACAACTTGTATTTGGAGCAGGATATGACCATTGTTATGTTTTAAATAAGAAATATGCAGGCGAACTGACTTTTGCCGCAAAATGTGTTGAACCGGCAAGCGGACGTACCTTGGAAGTTTACACAACCGAACCGGGTGTACAACTTTATACAGGAAACTGGTTGGGCGGATTCACCGGAGCACATGGAGCTACTTTCCCTGCACGCAGCGCCATTTGTTTCGAGACACAACATTTCCCCGATACTCCAAACAAGTCGCAATTCCCATCGGCACGTCTGAATCCGGGAGAGGTTTATACACAGACCTGTATCTATAAATTCGGAGTAGAAAAATAAGAGATTAATAACCCTATATTTATAACACCTAATTAACAATACAAATTATGGAACAACAAAAAAAGAACTACACGTTGCCTATTATCATGATGATTCTACTTTTTGGTATGATCTCATTCGTTACGAATTTGGCAGCCCCGATGGGGATTGTAGTTAAAGGACAATTCGGAGCTTCTAACTTCATGGGAATGTTAGGTAACTTCGCCAATTTCATTGCATATGCTTTCATGGGAATCCCGGCAGGCCTTATGCTTAAAAAAATCGGTTACAAGAACACGGCTCTTATTGCTATTGCAGTAGGATTCATTGGTGTTTTCGTACAATTCTTATCCGGTACGGCAGGTAGTTTCGTTGTTTACCTTATCGGTGCATTTATTTCCGGTTTCTCTATGTGTATGTTGAATACAGTAGTAAACCCAATGTTGAACACCCTTGGTGGAGCAGGAAAGAAAGGTAACCAGTTAATCCAGATTGGCGGTACTTTCAACTCATTAATGGCAACATTAGTTCCGGTATTAGTAGGTATATTGGTTGGAGAAGTAACCAAAAACACTGCTATCACCGATGTAAACCCGGTTTTATACATTGCCATGGGTATCTTTGCAGTAGTGGGCATTGTGTTAGCTTTCGTTAGAATACCGGAACCTCATATTGAAAAAGCAAAAGCCATTAAATACGAACACAGTCCTTGGGCTTTCCGTCATTTTATTCTCGGTACAGTAGGAATCTTTGTATATGTAGGTGTTGAAGTTGGTATTCCCGGAACTATGAATCTCTTCCTTACAGATCCAAAAGGTTTTGCCGGAGCGGCAGCCGAAGCAGGACTTGTAACCGGAACTTATTGGTTCCTGATGCTTATCGGCCGTTTCTTAGGTGCATCAATAGGTGCTAAAGTTTCCAGCAAGGCTATGTTAACATTCGCATCCGGATTGGGTATATTACTTGTTTTAGGAGCAATCTTCCTCCCGACAAGTATCCTTGTTGAAATGCCGGTATTCAAAGCAGACCTTTCATTCGGTATGGCCGAAGTTCCTATCAACGCAATGCTTCTTGTATTAGTCGGCTTATGTACTTCAATCATGTGGGGTGGTATCTTCAACCTTGCAGTAGAAGGACTTGGAAAATATACCGAAGCTGCCACAGGTTTCTTCATGGTGATGGTATGTGGTGGAGGTATCCTTCCATTAATCCAAAACTACGTGGCTGACGTTGCAGGTTTCATGACCAGTTATTGGGTTATCATTGCTGCATTAGGATATTTATTCTATTATGCAGTTATCGGTAGCAAGAATGTGAACAAAGATATTCCTGTGGAATAACATACTTATTATTATATATAAAACTTAATTGCCATGGATATAGAACACGTAAGAAGCCGTTTCATCAAACATTTTGACGGAAATACAGGCTCAGTATATGCCTCTCCGGGACGGATCAATTTAATTGGAGAACACACCGATTACAATGGTGGATTCGTTTTTCCGGGAGCAGTTGATAAAGGTATGATTGCTGAAATCAAACCTAACGGAACAGACAAAGTACGTGCTTATTCCATCGATCTGAAAGACTATACGGAATTCGGATTAAAGGAAGAAGACGCTCCCAAAGCAAGCTGGGCGAGATACATTTTTGGTGTATGCCGCGAAATGATTAAGCGGGGAGTTAATGTACAAGGCTTTGATACCGCCTTTTCGGGTGATGTTCCTTTAGGCGCAGGCATGTCTTCTTCTGCTGCTTTAGAAAGCACTTATGCTTTCGCACTGAACGAACTGTTTGGCGAAAATAAAATAGACAAGTTCGAACTTGCCAAAATAGGTCAGGCAACGGAGCATAACTATTGTGGTGTAAACTGTGGCATCATGGATCAATTTGCTTCTGTATTCGGTAAAGAGGGTAGCTTAATCCGTTTAGATTGCCGTTCACTGGAATATCAATACTTCCCGTTTAAGCCGGAAGGTTATCGCTTGGTTCTGGTTGATTCGGTAGTTAAGCATGAATTAGCTTCATCGGCATATAACAAACGCCGCCAAAGCTGCGAAGCTGCAGTAGCCGCTATTCAGAAGAAGCATCCGCATGTAGAATTCTTACGTGACTGTACTATGGAAATGTTGGAAGAAGCTAAGGCCGATATCAGCGACGAAGATTATAAACGCGCAGAATATGTAATTGAAGAAATCCAACGTGTGCTCGATGTTTGCGATGCTTTGGAGAAAGGCGATTACGAAACTGTGGGACAAAAGATGTATGAAACTCATCGTGGAATGAGTGAATTATATGAAGTAAGTTGTGAAGAACTCGACTTCTTAAATGACATTGCTTTCGACTGCGGCGTAACAGGCTCACGTGTTATGGGCGGAGGATTTGGCGGTTGCACTATCAACCTCGTGAAGAATGAGTTATATGAAACTTTCATTACAACAGCCAAAGAACGCTTTAAAACAAAATACGGAAGAAGCCCAAAAGTCTATGACGTAGTTATAGGTAATGGCTCGCGAAAATTAGCTTAAAACTAATATTTAAATATAAAGAAAAGAGATGTAGACACAAGTTTGCATCTCTTTTTTTATGTTATGCAGCATAAATGAGTGTATAAAATACAATTAATTTAATATTCATGCTGCATAACATATTAATATACTATACATTGTATTATTTTGAGTGTTACTTTTACACCCAAAATAAAACATATCTTATCTTTAAATTATGAGAAACATGAAAAAGCTATTGTTACAGATGGGTATCGGGCTGGCAGTATTAACTTCCTGCACAAATACACAAGAGCCTCTTACTCTATCAGGATTAAATCCTAAAAAATTTCAAACGATGATTAACGGTGATTCCGTTCAGCTTTATACTCTGAAGAATGATAAAGGAATGGAAGTGTGTATCACTAACTTCGGAGGCCGTATCGTATCTGTTATGGTACCGGATAAAACCGGAGATATGAAAGATGTTGTTTTAGGATTTGATAGCATAGTAGATTATATCAATGTACCAAGTGATTTTGGAGCATCAATAGGACGATATGCAAACAGAATCAAACAAGGTCAGTTTATTTTAGACGGAGATACTATTCATTTGCCGCAAAACAACTTCGGGCATTGCTTACATGGTGGCCCTAAAGGTTGGCAATACCAAGTTTATAAAGCTAATCTTTTAAATGATTCCACTTTGGAATTGACACGTTTCTCCCCGGATGGAGATTCCAATTTCCCGGGAAATGTAACTGCAACGGTTACTTACCAACTTACTGACGATAATGCAATAGACATTAAATATGCTGCAACTACGGATAAAAAAACAATCATCAACATGACTAACCATTCGTATTTTAACCTGTCAGGCAATCCTGCCAATGCGGCAACAGATCATATACTATATGTGAATGCAAATAGTTATACTCCGGTAGACAGTACATTCATGACTACAGGCGAAATAGTTACCGTAAAAAATACCCCGATGGATTTCAATACTCCTAAAACCATCGGACAAGATATTGACAAGTTCGATTTCGTACAATTAAAGAACGGAAACGGATTTGATCATAATTGGGTGCTGAACACTGCAGGAGATATTTCAAAAGTTGCTGCACGATTGAATTCTCCTGTCAGTGGAATCACGCTCGAAGTATTTACAAGCGAACCGGGCATCCAAGTCTATACAGGTAATTTCCTTGACGGAACAGTTACAGGTAAAAAGGGAATTGTGTACAATCAGCGCGCTTCTGTTTGCTTGGAGACACAACATTACCCGGATAGTCCAAACAAAACAGAATGGCCTTCGGTGGTTCTCGAACCGGGACAGACTTATAACAGCGAATGTATTTATAAATTTTCAGTTGAAAAATAATAGTTAACTCTTAAAACTCTAAACATGGAATTCTTAGACTGGCTGGTAATCGGGATATTCTTTTTAGCCCTTATCGGAATTATTGTATGGGTAGTCAGACAAAAACAAAATGACTCGGCAGATTATTTTCTTGGCGGACGTGATGCAACATGGATTGCCATCGGCGCATCCATCTTTGCTTCAAATATTGGTTCGGAACACTTAATCGGACTTGCAGGCGCAGGTGCTTCCAGTGGTTTGGCAATGGCACACTGGGAAATTCAAGGATGGATGATTCTTATTTTAGGTTGGGTATTCGTACCATTCTATACAAGAAGTATGGTATATACAATGCCCGAATTCCTTGAACGACGTTATAACCCCCAATCACGCACTATCTTATCTGTGATTTCTTTGGTTAGTTATGTATTAACCAAGGTAGCGGTAACAGTTTATGCAGGCGGCCTTGTCTTCCAACAAGTATTCGGCATCAAAGAATTATGGGGAATTGACTTTTTCTGGATTGCTGCTATCGGCTTGGTATTGTTAACTGCTGTTTATACCATTTTCGGAGGTATGAAATCAGTTCTTTATACATCTGTGCTCCAAACACCGATTTTATTACTCGGTTCATTAATTATTCTCGTACTTGGATTTAAAGCATTGGGCGGATGGGATGAAATGATGAAAACTTGTAGTGCTGTCATTGTTAATGATTACGGAGATACTATGACAAACCTGATTCGTAACAACGGAGATCCCAACTTTCCTTGGCTTGGAGCATTAATAGGATCAGCAATTATCGGTTTCTGGTATTGGTGTACAGACCAGTTCATTGTACAGCGCGTCCTTTCAGGTAAGAATCAGAAAGAAGCCCGCCGCGGAACAATATTCGGAGCATATCTGAAATTACTTCCGGTATTCCTGTTCCTCATTCCGGGGATGATTGCATTTGCATTGCATCAACATAGTTTGGCAGCAGGTGGAGAAGGTTTCCTTCCTTTACTTGCCAATGGTCAGGCTAATGCCGATGCAGCATTTCCCACATTGGTAGCGAAACTTCTTCCTGCCGGTGTGAAAGGATTGGTTGTTTGCGGTATTCTCGCTGCATTGATGAGTTCATTGGCTTCACTGTTCAACTCATCAGCCATGCTCTTTACCATTGACTTTTATAAAAGATTCAAGCCACAAACTTCAGAAAAGAAGCTGGTAGTTATCGGACAGATAGCCACTGTTGTCATAGTAATCTTAGGTATCTTGTGGATTCCTATCATGCGCAGTGTCGGCGATGTTCTTTATACTTACTTGCAAGATGTTCAATCTGTACTTGCTCCGGGTATTGCCGCTGCATTTTTACTTGGTATTACTTGGAAACGTACTTCCGCACAAGGAGGTATGTGGGGACTTATCTCAGGTATGGTTATCGGGCTTACCCGCTTAGGAGCCAAAGTATATTACAGCAATGCAGGCGAAGTTTCCGATTCATTATTTAAATATTTATTCTATGACATGAACTGGTTATTCTTCTGTGGATGGATGTTCCTGTTCTGCATGATAGTAGTAGTTCTTGTCAGCTTGGCAACCAAAGCTCCTACACCCGAAAAGATACAAGGATTAGTCTTTGGTACCGCTACTGCACAGCAAAAAGCAGAAACACGTGCAAGCTGGGATAAATGGGATATTATCCATACTGTTATCATTTTAGGAATTACAGCAGTATTCTATTGGTACTTCTGGTAAAAAGACAAAAGTATGTTTTATAGTAATGAAGAACGATTTTTAGTAGGTCTTGATTGTGTCATCTTCGGTTTTCACGAAGGTGAACTCAGCCTGCTCTTACTAAAAAGAAATTTCGAACCTGCAAAGGGAGAATGGTCTCTCATGGGAGGTTTTCTCAGACACGATGAAAGCATAGATGAAGCTGCCAAGCGTGTTCTTAAGGAACTTACCGGATTGGAGAATGTGTATATGGAACAAATCGGGATATTCGGAGAGATAGACAGAGATCCGGGAGAAAGAGTCATTTCGGCCGTATATTATGCACTGATTAATATCAATGAATATGACCGTGAACTTGTTCAAAAGCACAATGCTCATTGGGTAAAGATCAATGAACTTCCTCCTTTGATATTCGACCACCCGCAAATGGTATCTAGAGCAAGGGAGCTAATGAAGCAAAAAGCTGAGATGGAACCTATCGGATTTAATCTTTTACCGAAACTTTTCACTCTTACCCAGCTCCAAAGTTTATATGAAGCTATCTTCGGAGAAGTAATCGACAAACGTAACTTCCGGAAAAAGATAGCGGAAATGGGATTCATTGAAAAAACTGATAAAATAGATAAATCGACTTCCAAACGAGGGGCAGCTTTGTATAAGTTCAATAGCAAAGCCTATCGTAAGGACCCGAAGTTTAAACTTTAATAAATATGTTAGAAGCATTAAAAGAAGAAGTATTCCGTGCCAACCTTGATCTGGTAAAACATGGTTTAGTCATTTTTACTTGGGGGAATGTATCGGCTATCGACCGTGAAACCGGTTTGGTAGTTATCAAACCTTCCGGAGTAAGTTATGATGATATGAAAGCAGAAGATATGGTAGTGGTAGATTTGGATGGCAATGTAGTGGAAGGGAAACTAAAGCCTTCTTCAGACACTCCTACCCATGTTGTACTTTATAAAGCATTCACCGAAATAGGAGGAGTGGTACATACCCATTCTACATACGCAACTGCTTGGGCACAAGCCGGATGTGATATTCCAAATATCGGAACTACTCATGCCGACTATTTCCACGATGCCATTCCCTGCACTGCGGATATGACGGAAGAAGAAGTAAAAGGAGCTTATGAACTTAAAACCGGTAATGTTATTGTAAAACGTTTCAAAGGTTTAAACCCGGTACACACTCCGGGAGTACTGGTAAAGAACCACGGTCCTTTCTCATGGGGAAAAGATGCACAGGATGCAGTGCACAACGCAGTGGTAATGGAACAAGTAGCAAAAATGGCAAGCATAGCCTACACGGTTAATCCTAACCTGACAATGAATCCATTGCTCGTTGAAAAGCATTTCAACCGAAAGCATGGCCCGAATGCTTACTACGGACAGAAATAATCAACAAATAATAATTTAAAAATTAAAGATATGAATAACGCATTTGATCAATATGAAGTATGGTTTGTAACAGGAGCACAGCTCCTTTACGGAGGTGATGCAGTAGTAGCAGTAGACGCTCACTCAAACGAAATGGTAAACGGACTGAATGAATCGGGAAAACTTCCGGTGAAAGTAGTATATAAAGGTACTGCCAATTCTTCCAGAGAAGTGGAAAGCATATTCAAAGCAGCCAACAATGATGAAAAGTGTATCGGTGTAATCACTTGGATGCATACATTCTCACCTGCAAAGATGTGGATTCACGGACTGCAACAGCTAAAGAAACCATTGCTGCACTTACATACTCAATTTAACAAAGAAATTCCTTGGGATACTATGGATATGGACTTCATGAACCTAAACCAATCAGCTCATGGTGACCGTGAATTCGGACATATCTGTACCCGCATGCGTATTCGCCGCAAAGTTGTGGTAGGTTATTGGAAGGACGAAGACACGTTACACAAAATCGCTGTTTGGATGCGTGTTTGTGCAGGTTGGGCAGATTCTCAGGATATGCTCATCATCCGTTTTGGCGATCAAATGAATAACGTAGCTGTAACCGATGGTGACAAAGTTGAAGCAGAACAACGCATGGGTTACCACGTGGACTACTGCCCGGTAAGCGAAATGATGGAATACTTCAAGGAAATCAAAGACAGTGAAGTAGATACATTGGTTGCTACTTATTTCCAGGAATACGACCACGATGCAGCTTTGGAAGATAAATCGACAGAAGCTTATCAAAAAGTTTGGAATGCGGCAAAAGCAGAACTTTCACTTCGTGCCGTGTTGAAGGCAAAAGGTGCAAAAGGTTTCACAACCAACTTCGATGATTTGGGTGAATTCGACCAGATTCCGGGTTTGGCTTCTCAGCGATTAATGGCAGAAGGCTATGGATTTGGTGCAGAAGGCGACTGGAAATCGGCAGCTCTTTACCGTACTGTATGGGTAATGAATCAGGGACTTTCCAAAGGTTGTTCATTCCTTGAGGACTATACACTGAACTTCAACGGTGCTCAAAGTTCTATCCTTCAATCACACATGTTGGAAGTTTGTCCGCTTATCGCAGCTTCCAAACCTCGTTTGGAGGTACACTTCCTCGGTATAGGTATCCGCAAGAGCCAAACTGCACGTCTTGTCTTCACCTCAAAGGTAGGCACAGGTTGTACTGCTACTGTGGTTGACTTGGGTAACCGCTTCCGTTTAATCGTAAATGATGTAGAATGCATCGAGCCGAAGCCATTACCTAAATTACCGGTTGCTTCTGCACTTTGGATTCCGATGCCTAATTTCGAAGTTGGTGCTGCCGCATGGATCTTGGCAGGTGGAACTCACCACTCTTGCTTCTCTTACGACCTGACAGCCGAATATTGGGAAGACTATGCCGAAATTGCAGGTATTGAAATGATACGTATCGACAAAGATACTACTATCAGCAACTTCAAGAAAGAACTCCGCATGAACGAAGTTTATTATATGTTGAATAAAGCACTTTGTTAACGATTAACGGAGCAGTGATTAGCGATGAATAGTATGTTCATCACTAATCACTAATCAATAAACACTATTATACATGAAATCAGATCCAAAATCAACCATCGAAACAGGAAACGCCATTCTTGGCATAGAATTCGGTTCTACACGAATAAAAGCAGTTTTAATTGACCAAGAAAACAAACCAATAGCCCAAGGAAGTCACAGTTGGGAAAATCAGTTAATCGACGGACTTTGGACATATAGCATCGAAGCCATTTGGCATGGTCTGCAAGATTGTTATGCAAATCTTCGTGCAAACGTCAAAGAATTATATGATACAGAAATAGAGACATTGGCTGCAATCGGTGTCAGCGCTATGATGCATGGTTACATGGTATTCAATAAAAAAGGAGAAATCCTCGTACCTTTCCGCACATGGAGAAACACCAACACCGGTCAAGCCGCAGCAGCCCTATCAGAACTGTTTGTATATAATATCCCTCTGAGATGGAGTATTTCTCATCTATATCAAGCCATTCTGAATAATGAAAAGCATGTTAACGAAATTGACTATTTAACCACCCTTGCAGGTTTCATTCATTGGCAAATAACAGGCCAAAAGGTACTGGGCATAGGAGATGCATCGGGTATGCTCCCCATAGACTCTGCCACCAAGAACTACTCAGCCGAGATGGTGACCAAATTCGATAAATTAATTGCTTCAAAAGAATATGGATGGAAACTGACAGATATTCTGCCTAAAGTATTACAGGCGGGTGAAAATGCCGGTTTACTTACACCCGAAGGAGCCAAAAGACTCGATGTATCAGGACATTTAAAAGCAGGAGTACAAGTCTGCCCTCCGGAAGGAGATGCCGGAACAGGCATGGTTGCAACTAACGCCGTGAAACAGCGCACGGGAAATGTATCGGCAGGAACTTCCTCATTTTCCATGATTGTATTAGAGAAAGAGTTGTCAAAGCCATACGAAATGATTGATATGGTTACTACTCCTGACGGAAGTCTCGTTGCTATGGTACATTGCAATAATTGCACTTCCGACCTCAACGCATGGATTAACTTGTTCAAAGAATATCAGGAACTTCTGGGCATACCTGTAGATATGAATGAAATATATGGAAAACTCTACAACCATGCACTCACAGGCGATACAGATTGCGGAGGCCTTATTTCATATAATTACATTTCGGGGGAACCCGTGACAGGACTTGCGGACGGACGACCGCTGTTCATACGTTCAGCCAACGACAAGTTCAACCTTGCAAATTTTATGCGTGCCCACTTATACGCTTCAGTCGGAGTTCTAAAGATTGGCAATGATATTCTTTTTAATGAAGAGAAAATCAAAGTCGATAGAATTACAGGACACGGAGGATTATTCAAGACAAAGGGGGTAGGTCAGAGAATACTTGCAGCAGCTATAAACTCACCTATTTCTGTCATGGAAACTGCCGGTGAAGGTGGTGCTTGGGGAATTGCCCTACTCAGTTCTTACCTTGTGAACAATAGAAAGAAACAATCTCTTCCCGATTTTCTGGACGAATATGTATTTGCCGGGGATGCCGGTATCGAAGTATCGCCGACAGCGGAAGATGTTGCAGGATTTAACACATATATCGAAAACTACAAGGCAGGATTACCTGTTGAAGAAGCAGCTACCCAATTTAAGAAGTAAGTGAAAAGGTCCCGAACTTTATACTCCTATAAGTGTTAAATATCATAGGAAAAATACTGATTTACCTTAGTGGTTATTTAAGGTAAACTATTATCTTTGCAAAAAACTAAAATGATGCTAACATGAACGATAGTAAGATTTTAAATCGTGCAGCTGATAATATAAGAATTCTGGCTGCATCCATGGTAGAAAAAGCAAAATCAGGTCACCCGGGTGGAGCCATGGGCGGAGCAGATTTCATCAATGTACTCTATTCCGAGTTCCTTGTGTATGATCCCGAAAACCCACGTTGGGAAGGACGCGACCGTTTCTTCCTTGATCCGGGACACATGTCACCGATGTTATATTCAACATTGGCACTTACCGGAAAATACACTTTGGATGAACTGAAACAATTCCGTCAATGGGAAAGCCCCACTCCCGGTCATCCGGAAGTAGATGTGATGAGAGGGGTTGAAAACACTTCAGGTCCGTTAGGACAAGGACATGCTTATGCTGCCGGTGCGGCTGTTGCAGCCAAATTCTTGAAAGCACGTTTCGGTGAAGTGATGAGCCAGACTATTTATGCTTTCATTTCAGACGGAGGTATTCAGGAAGAAATATCACAAGGTGTAGGGCGTATTGCAGGACACCTCGGACTGGATAACCTGATTATGTTCTATGACTCCAATGACATCCAGCTTTCAACAGATACCGAAGCTGTAACCAGCGAAGATGTTGCAAAGAAATATGAAGCATGGCATTGGAAAGTAATTACTATCAACGGTAACAACCCCGAAGAAATACGTGCAGCATTGGTTGAAGCAAAAGCAGAAAAAGAACGTCCTACGCTGATTATCGGCAAGACTATCATGGGTAAAGGCGCAGTTACTGCCGAACACACCAACTTTGAACGCAAATGCTCTACTCACGGACAGCCATTGAGTGCAAGCGGTGCTTCTTACGAAGAAACAATAAAAAACCTGGGAGGCGATCCAACCAATCCGTTCCAAATCTTCACTGAAGTTAAAGAACTCTACACCAAGCGTAAAGAAGAATTAAAGAAGATCGTAGCGGAAAGATATGCAGCCAAAGCAGAATGGGCTAAAGCTAACCCGGAACTTGCTGCCAAACTTGAAACTTACTTCTCAGGCAAAGCTCCAAAAGTAGATTGGAAAGCCATCGAACAGAAACCAAACTCTGCTACACGCGCAGCATCGGCTACTGTTCTAGGTGCATTGGCAACTCAGGTAGGAAACATGATTTGTGCTTCTGCCGATTTGTCTAACTCTGACAAAACAGACGGCTTCCTTAAAAAGACACACTCTTTCACAAGAGGCGACTTTAGCGGAGCATTCTTCCAGGCAGGAGTTTCCGAACTTACAATGGCATGTATGTGTATCGGTATGTCACTTCATGGAGGAGTTATCCCGGCATGCGCTACCTTCTTTGTATTCTCGGACTACATGAAACCTGCGGTACGTATGGCTTGCCTGATGGAACAACCTGTCAAGTTCATTTGGAGCCATGATGCATTCCGCGTTGGAGAGGACGGACCTACTCACGAACCAGTTGAGCAAGAAGCTCAGATTCGCCTGATGGAGAAATTAAAGAACCACAAGGGACACAATTCGATGCTTGTTCTCAGACCTGCCGATGCAGAAGAGACAACCGAAGCATGGAAGCTCGCCATGGAGAATGTATATACTCCTACCGCCCTGATTCTATCTCGTCAGAACATCAACAACCTGCCCGAAGGAAACAATTACGAAGATGCAGCCAAAGGCGCATACATCGTTGCAGGTTCCGATGAAAATCCCGATGTTGTAATGGTTGCTTCCGGTTCCGAAGTTGCTACTTTGATAGCAGGTGCGGAACAGTTACGCAAAGACGGCATTAAAGTACGCATTGTTTCAGTTCCTTCCGAGGGATTGTTCCGCAGCCAGAACAAAGAATACCAGGAATCTGTTATACCGACAGGAGCCAAAGTATTCGGACTTACTGCCGGATTACCTGTCAATCTGGAAGGTCTGGTAGGAGCAAACGGAAAAGTCTGGGGATTGGAATCATTCGGTTTCTCTGCTCCATACAAAGTGCTTGACGAAAAACTGGGCTTCACAGCCGACAATGTTTACAAACAAGTAAAAGAAATGTTATAATGAAAAAAATAGTAGGGTTGGCAGCCGACCATGCAGGCTACGAGATAAAAGAACATATAAAAAGATGGCTTGAAGCCAAAGGTATCGAATACAAGGATTTCGGGACTTGCTCCACCGAGAGCGTAGACTATCCCGATTATGGACATCCATTGGCACTTGCAGTCGAAGCAGGCGAATGCTATCCGGGAATAGCCGTTTGTGGCAGCGGACTTGGCATAGACATGGTATTGAACAAACATCAGGGAATCAGGGCTGCACTTTGCTGGATGCCGGAAATTGCACACCTTGCACGTCAGCACAATGACGCCAATGTTCTTGTTCTGCCGGGACGTTTCCTTTCCGATGAAGAAGCAGACCGCATACTGGAAGAGTTCTTCAATACCGAATTTGAAGGCGGACGCCATCAAAGAAGAGTTGAAAAGATTGCAATAAAATAAACCTCTTTCACATTATCATATTCCCGTTATTTCGCAAGAATAACGGGATTTTTTATACTTATCAGACAATCTTTCCATATACAAGGAGTTTATATTTTACGCATTCAACTCCTTCACCGCTCTTATTTCCCTTTATTCATCGGCATTAGAGGGTGAAGAGGGCGATCCCGGAAGATACTGGCGTGCAATCCTGCTTTCAGGATACAAATCAAAGCAGTAAATAACGATCAGGAAAAAGAATTCCAGAGGTTTCATCAAGATATATACAGCATCCGCACTATGTGGAGTAGTAATATGTTTGGCAATCGGATAACCATAACGGTCGTATAAATAACGAACCACCCGGTGAATGCGCGGAATACGTTCTTCTAATATCTGCTCGAAAGCATTAGCCACCAAAAGCTGCCTGTTTACCCAAATCCTGTTTCCACCACGAATACCCCAACGCAAAGGTTTCACCAGCTTCGGATGTCCTTGTACAGACACCGTACAAAGATAATGCCCAGTATGCGGCAATTTTGGTGGCGATACCTGCCGGGATAACAGCCAATCACTTGTTTCGGTAAAAGCTTTGACAAGGGAATCCGGTTGCTGGCCAAACAAGCAAAGCAAAAGCATGCAAATAGCCAACACAGGAAACATCAACAACAATGCCATCCAACTCCAGTTGCGGCTATTGTAAAGCAAGCGGTTGGGAAATGAGAAAGCAACATTCCGATACTTCTCTACCGGAAAAGCTTTTATCACCGAAATTATCACCCTGACTTCATAAATCAGAAGATTGGCAAAACCGAAATAAGCCAACTGTACAGACAATCTTCCTATATGCTCAAATAGCTGTATCATATAAATAACCCAACACGCTATTTGCAAAAACACAAAAGAGAAAAGAATAACGGTTGCCAACGGAGAAAGTCTCTTATAGCGAATCCGGATAACAAACAATGCCAGAAAACCCGATCCCGTGAGCAGCCAATACCAATAACCATATTCACTTGAGATGACTTCATGGAAATAAGGAGTGTCCATATCCACCAGAGGAACACTGTAATGCGGACCGCTGACAGCCATTACCAAAAGGACTGATAAACTAAGACCTATAAACAGCAAACAAATACGTAAATACATTTTAATATCATGACCCACTATTTTCCCACGGCATGTTTGTATCAAACGATAAACATTAAATAAAGTCCCCTCTATAAAGACACTTACAATAGCAAAAAATAATACAACAAAATAGAAAATATAGAAGATTGTAGAAGAAAATATATCTTCATAATTCAAACTCGGATCTGTTTCAATGATGAAAAAAACAATAAAGACTAAAACAACGATAAGTGTCAGCAATATAGAAGTCCATTTAATAATTTTGTCCGATTTCATTTTTTCGTTTTTTGGACTGCAAATATAAAAAACATACTGAACAATTTACCATTTTATCAAAGAGAATTTAGCGTCTCACAATTGTGGGACGGTCGTCTCATATATGTGGAACGATCGTCTCATGATTGTGGGACGATCGTACCACAGATGTGGGACGCTAAATATCGCTATATAAATCATAAAAGTATAATACATAAAAGTAAAAATCCCAAAGCTAAGAATAGAGTTATTTAAAAACTTTTCATATGTTTGCACTTATAAAAAGAATGAATTGATTTAAAATAACCCCAAAAAGATATGCTATATACCTGTTACTTATGATTGAGTTGTTTTTAGTAAGGTGTATCAGAACAAGTGAAAAACTGTGAACGCTTTAAACTATAACTTTTTCCTTTTTTCACGCCACATTATACTTAATTCACCAAATAAAAACTATCTTTGCGTGTGCAATTCAGAAATCTATAAACAGATGGAGCAACTTAAACTTATAAAAGAGCTTATCAACCAAGGGAATACAAAAGAAGCCATCAACATGCTGGATAAGCTGATTGAGGAAAATCCTTCTTGTGATGAGGCTTACTACCTACGAGGAAATGCCTACCGCAAACAAGGAAACTGGCAAGTAGCCCTTAATAACTATCTGTCTGCCATAGAAATCAATCCCGACAGTCCCGCCCTTCAGGCAAAAGATATGCTGATAGATATTCTGAATTTCTACAACAAGGATATGTACAATCAATAACGATAAAATTATGGCTAAAATTAAAGGAGCAACAGTCGTAGACACCGAACGATGCAAAGGATGTAATCTTTGTGTGGTTGCTTGTCCGCTTGATGTGCTGGCACTAACTAAGAAAGAAGTAAATATAAAAGGGTATAACTTTGCCCAAGAAGTATTGGAAGATACTTGTATCGGATGCGCAGCCTGTGCATCGGTATGTCCGGACGGATGTATCACTGTTTATAAAGTAAAAGGTGAATAATTAAATTATTGAAATATGGCAGAAGAAGTAGTATTAATGAAAGGAAACGAAGCCATTGCACATGCAGCCATCCGTTGCGGTGCCGATGGATATTTCGGTTATCCTATCACTCCCCAATCGGAAATATTGGAATCACTTGCCGAACTGAAGCCGTGGGAAACTACCGGAATGGTGGTTCTTCAGGCAGAAAGTGAAGTAGCAGCTATAAATATGGTTTATGGAGGAGCAGGAACCGGTAAAATGGTCATGACATCCTCATCAAGTCCCGGTGTAAGTTTGAAACAAGAAGGCATTTCTTACATAGCCGGAGCAGAACTTCCTTGTTTAATTGTAAATGTCATGCGCGGAGGTCCCGGACTGGGAACCATTCAACCGAGTCAGGCAGATTATTTCCAGACAGTAAAGGGTGGCGGACACGGTGACTACCGTTTAATTGCACTTGCTCCGAACTCTGTTCAGGAAATGGCAGACTTCGTAGGTCTTGGATTCGAACTGGCATTCAAATACAGAAACCCTGCTATCATTGTTGCCGACGGTGTTATCGGTCAAATGATGGAAAAGGTGGTTCTCCCTGCACAGAAACCTCGCAGAACCGACGAAGAAGTGATTGCGCAATGTCCTTGGGCTTCGACCGGAAAGACAAAAGACCGCAAACCGAACATCATTACTTCCTTGGAACTCGATCCTGCTGTAATGGAACAAAGAAATATCCACCTGCAGGCCAAATATAAAGAAATTGAAGAAAACGAAGTCCGCTTCGAAGAAATAAACTGTGAAGATGCCGAATATCTGATTGTGGCATTCGGCTCAATGGCACGTATCGGACAGAAAGCAATGGAACTTGCCCGTGCCGAAGGTTTGAAAGTCGGTATTTTACGCCCTATTACCATTTGGCCTTTCCCAACAAAGGCTATCGCAGCTTATGCCGATAAGGTGAAAGGCATGTTATCTCTGGAATTGAACGCCGGACAGATGGTTGAAGACATTCGTTTGGCTGTAAACGGTAAAGTGAAAGTAGAACACTTCGGACGTTTGGGCGGTATCGTTCCCGATCCCGACGAAGTAGTAAATGCAATCAAAGAAAAACTTATAAAGTAACACTACCATGGAAACCGATAAAATAAGAAACATCCTGAATATACTGTTTATGATAGGAGCACTTGCTTCCGTCATACTGTATTTCACTATGGACGATAAGCATCCCTTCTTTTATGTTTGCGGAGCATCTATCTTCCTGAAACTAATGGAGTTTTTTATACGATTCATGAGATAAAAAAGGATTAGAATTATGACAAAAGAAGAAATAATCAAGCCTGAGAATCTGGTTTACAAGAAACCGACTCTGATGAATAACAAACCCATGCACTATTGCCCGGGATGCAGCCACGGAGTGGTACACAAACTAATTGCAGAGGTAATTGAAGAAATGGGTATGGAAGATAAAACCGTAGGTATATCTCCGGTTGGCTGTGCCGTTTTCATCTACAATTATCTGGACATTGACTGGCAAGAAGCAGCTCACGGACGTGCCCCTGCATTGGCAACGGCTATCAAACGCTTGTGGCCGGACAGATTGGTATTCACTTATCAGGGAGACGGTGACTTGGCTTGTATCGGAACTGCCGAAACAATCCATGCGCTGAATCGTGGTGAAAATATAACAATTGTCTTTATAAACAATGCTATCTACGGAATGACCGGTGGACAGATGGCTCCTACTACACTGGTAGGAATGAAAACAGCTACCTGCCCTTACGGACGTGATGTGGAACTTCACGGATACCCATTGAAGATTACGGAAATCGCCGCTACGCTCGAAGGAACGGCCTATGTTACCCGCCAAGCAGTTCACACTCCGGCAGCTATCCGCAAAACCAAGAAAGCTATCCGCAAAGCATTCGAGAATTCAATGAACGGTAAAGGTTCTAACTTGGTAGAAGTTGTTTCCACATGTAATTCCGGTTGGAAAATGACTCCGGACGCTTCTAACAAATGGATGGAAGAACACATGTTCCCGTTCTATCCGCTTGGCGATTTGAAAGATAAAGAATAAATAGATTAAAATTCATTCTATGAAAAAAGAAGAAATAATTATAGCAGGCTTCGGCGGACAAGGAGTTTTGTCTATGGGAAAGATTCTTGCCTATTCCGGTTTGATGGAAGGTAAAGAAGTAACATGGATGCCTGCATACGGCCCCGAACAAAGAGGAGGAACAGCAAATGTTACGGTTATTGTAAGTGATGAAAAGATTTCTTCGCCTATTCTAAGTTCATACGATGCTGCAATCATATTGAATCAGCCCTCATTGGAGAAATTTGAGAACAAAGTAAAGCCCGGAGGTATTCTTATCTATGACGGATACGGAATCATCAACCCTCCCACCCGTACCGATATTCAGATTTACAGAATTGACGCTATGGATGCTGCCAATGAAATGAATAATTCAAAAGCATTCAACATGATTGTGTTAGGCGGATTACTGAAACTTCTTCCTATCGTAACCATTGAAAGTGTGCTGAAAGGATTAAAGAAAACCTTACCCGAACGCCATCATCACTTGATCCCGATGAATGAAACGGCAATCATGAAAGGTATGGAAATCATCCGTCCGCAGTAACATAAAGTAGGCACGAATTACACGAATTAACATAGCTTTTAATAAACAAAAAATAAATGTGTTACTCTGTGAAATCCGTGCCTAATTCACTATCTTTGCGGCTAATTATGAGAAAGATTCTATTTCTATATATACTTTTACTACTTATAGCGGGACAAACTCAATTGTACGCACAAGATCCCGCCTACATGGGAAGGGAAAATGAGTTATATGGCAATAACAGACTGGAAAATGCCAACCCCGGCACAGAAAGAGACACTGCACAGGTAGAGTATAAAGGCATCAAACCTGAACTATACATGTGGACCATTGATGAGAAACTGGGAAACATCAAGAAAATGCCGTTAGACACAGTACCTCATCTTTTTCAAAACAGTAACCTAACCGATGGTTTGGACGGGAGCTATAATATTTTGGGAAACCTTGGTTCTCCGCGTTATTCGAGAATCTTCTTCGAACGTCCCGACTATTCCCAATTCTTGTTTCTAGATCCCTATTCATTCTTCTATGTATTGCCGCAGGATTTCAAATTCACTAACACAAAATCTCCTTATACCAACCTGACTTATTATAAAGCCGGAGGTAAACAGGACGGAGAGGAACGCTTTAAAGCATACTTTTCTGTCAATGTTAACAAGAAACTGGCTTTCGGTTTTAATATAGACTATCTTTACGGACGCGGTTTCTATGCCAACCAATCAACTTCATTCTTTAATGGCGCATTCTTTGGAAGTTACATCAGCGACAAGTATGACGCACATCTGATATTCAGTACCAATAATTTAAAAATGGCAGAAAACGGTGGTATAGAGAATGATAACTATATACTTAACCCACTGGCTATGAGTGAAGGAAAAAAGAGTTATAGTTCAAAGGAAATTCCGACAATCCTTAGTGATACATGGAACCACAACAAAGACATGTACATATTCTTCACACACCGGTATAACTTAGGATTCTCACGAGACAGAGAGCCTGTCAATGCCAACGATACCCTGAACCTGAAAGAATTTATTCCGGTGACAAGCTTCATACATACCGTCAACATACAGAAAACCAGAAGAAACTTTATATCTTATAAAGAAGCCCCCAAAGGTTATTATCAAAATACTTATTTCAGCCCGGATTCTACCGACGATGCAACCAAGCGCCTATCTGTAAAAAACACAATCGGAATATCTTTAAGAGAAGGATTCAGCAAATGGGCTAAAGCCGGATTAACTGCTTTCATGACTTATGAACACCGTAACTACTCTATGGTTGATACCTTAACGGAAAGCGGAAAGAGATATGACCGCACTTACAAAGAAAACCTAATATCCGTGGGTGGTGAATTAGCTAAAAGAGAAGGCAAATTCTTACACTACAACGCCACCGGAGAAATATGGTTGATCGGTGAAGACGTAGGTCAGTTTGACGTACGCGGAAATATGGATTTGAACTTCCACTTGTGGAAAGACACTGTTCAACTTGCAGCACGTGCCTATGTAAAGAATACAAATCCGGCATTCTATTTCCGTCATTTCCATTCCAACCACTTTTGGTGGAATAACGACGATCTATCCAAAGAATTCAAAACCCGTATAGAAGGAGAGCTATCTGTAAAAAGATGGAAAACCAGACTGAGAGCCGGAGTTGAAAATATCAAGAACTACACATTCTTCAATAGCAGCGGACTGCCTCAACAGTTTAGCGAGAATATTCAAATATTCTCCGCAACTTTGAATCAGGACTTCAAATTGGGAGTATTCCATTTGGATAATGAAGTTACTTATCAGAAATCGAGCAACAATTCAGTAATACCTTTGCCGGAATTGTCTCTTTATCACAATTTCTATATACGAACTAAACTTGCCAAAAAAGTACTCACAGTGGAACTGGGTGCCGATATGCGTTACTTCACCAAGTATTATGCACAAAACTATTCTCCTGCGTTAGGGCAATTCTATTTGCAAAATGCCGAGAAAGCTGTGGAAATAGGTGGTTATCCTGTTATTAACGCTTATCTGAACCTACACTTGAAGCGTACCCGATTCTTTGTAATGATGTCTCACGTCAATCAAGGAATGGGTAATTCTAATTCTTTCCTCGCACCTCACTACCCCATCAATCCACGTATTCTTAAACTAGGATTGTCATGGAACTTCTATGATTAATGATTATGAAACGTAAGTATGTTAAATACCTTATTATGGGTATAATAGCAACATTAGTTGCTACTTATTTGGTACAAAAAGATCATGCACCTGTCAAAGGACATCCGCGTACTTACGAAGAAATAATCAAATCCGGAGTACTGAGAGCTGCAACAGAATATAACTCGCTGAGCTACTATGTAGATGGTGATACCATATCGGGGTTTCACTATGAATTGATACAGGCTTTTGCCAAATCTAAAGGCTTGAAAGTTAAAATCTATCCGGAAATGAGTTTTGAAAAGCGGTTGCATGGATTGGAAGAGGGAGAGTACGATGTTATAGCATATAGTATATTAGTAACAAGCGAACTTAAAGACTCCATACTCTTAACTGAACCAATCTTACTAAACAAACAAGTACTCGTACAACGAAAAATCACCGACAGAGATTCTTCATTTATACATACCCAATTAGAATTAGCTCACAAAACATTGAATGTAGTCAAAGGCTCGCCTGCAATCCTGCGGATTCATAATCTTGGGAATGAAATAGGCGACACAATATTTGTGAATGAGATAGATAAATATGGTCCCGAACAACTTCTTGCAATGGTTGCACATGGGGATATTGATTATGCAGTTTGTGACGAAAGCATAGCAGTTGCTTCTATCGATTCCTTACCTCAACTAGATATAAGCACTGACATTAGCTTCACTCAATTCTATTCATGGGGAGTAAGTAAGCAGTCTCCCGCCCTACTTGATAGTTTAAACAGTTGGCTGAAAACATTCAAGGAAGAAAAAGAATATGAAAAGTTATACCGCAAATATTATAAGGATTGATTCATTTCGGCTAGCTTTTCAGAACGTCTTGTCTTCTCGCTATAATATTGGAATGACATAGAAACAATAACGAGCATTTCCGCAAAAGCAGAAATAAAGATAGCTATCACTGCAAAAACAAACATCATTACATTGAAATAGCCCGGTAGAGAAGATGGTTCACCATTCATCACAGCCAACTGAACAAAAGAATCGGCAGCAATGCCTAAAATCCAAGGTGCAGAAGCTATCAACTGCATAAGTCCGGCTAATAATCCGGATATAAGTAATACTCCAAAGGTTGAACTCCAAGTAGGTACTCCAATCTTAAATGCATCTTTTACAGCTTCCGCAAAAGAAATATTCTCTAAAACGAAAAGATAGATAACATACACTAAAGGAACAAATAAGAATAATAGAACCGGAACCATCAATATCAGAGTATATACAGAGAGCGTAGCCAATACCACAGTTAAGATTATAAGTACAAACATGCACACGGTAACAATAACTAAAGCCCCAATTACCCTACGAAAATTATCAATAAGTGAAGATTTAATTTTAGATAAAGTAATATTTCCTATATACCCTTCCTGTTTATATTCCTTAATGCAAGAAAATAAGAATGCATAAAATATACTTCCACCTACAAAAGACAGAATAACAGCTACAACTGACGAAGCAATATATCCGGCAGATAAAGGATCACCGGAAAAGTGAGACCAAACAAGAAATAAGGCTGCCAAAACAATTGACACAGGAAGAAGAATATAACTTCCGAACTTAAACAATACTTTAAAATTCTCGTTTACAAATTTAAAAGAAGCAGAAAGCTTACCTGCAAAACTACGTGATTTCAAAAATACAATTGTAGAATTCTGATTATTCATCTTTATCTTATCTTTAAGTCACACATAAATAATACCTAAGTTTAGTGGCAAAAGTAACTAAAATTGATATATTTGCAATCCGTTCGATTAGTATTTTTGTTATAAGATTAATAAAGAGAATATAAGATATGATAAAATGGGGATTTATAGGTTGCGGCAGCGTAACAGAAAAGAAAAGCGGACCAGCTTTTGGCAAAGTGGAAGATTCCATGGTTGAGGCAGTTATGAGCCGGGATGCTGAAAAGGTAAAAAGTTATGCAGAACGTCATAATATACCAAAATGGTATACTGATGCCCAAGAATTAATTAATGATCCGGAAGTGAATGCTATCTATATTGCTACTCCCCCATCATCTCATGCTACATTCGCTATTATGGCAATGAAAGCAGGAAAACCTGTATACATTGAAAAACCGATGGCAAGCAGTTATGAGGACTGTACCCGCATTAACCGTATTTCAAAAGAAACGGGCATTCCTTGTTTCGTAGCTTATTACAGACGTTACCTTCCATATTTCATTAAAGTAAAAGAACTTATTGAAGAAGGAGCAATAGGCAACGTTATCAATGTACAAATTCGTTTCGCACAACCTCCTTATGAATTAGATTATAATAGAGAGAATTTACCTTGGCGCGTACAACCCGATATTGCCGGAGGGGGATATTTTTATGACCTTGCTTCTCACCAACTCGATATTCTACAAGATATGTTTGGTTGCATACTCGAAGCAGAAGGTTTTAAAAGTAACCGGGGAGGATTATATGAGGCGGAAGACACAGTAAGTGCTTGCTTCCAATTCGATTCCGGTTTACCGGGTTCGGGTTCATGGTGTTTTGTAGCACATGAATCTGCAAAAGAAGACCGTATTGAGGTGATTGGCGACAAAGGAATGATTTGTTTCTCTACTTTTACATTTGATCCTATTGCCTTACATACGGAGAAAGGACGTGAAGAGTTCTCAATAAAGAATCCTGAACACATACAATATCCGCTCATAGAATCAGTTATCAAGCATTTGCAAGGTAAATCAATATGTACCTGTGACGGAATTAGTGCAACACCTACAAACTGGGTAATGGACAAGATTTTAGGTAAGCTATGAAATTGAAGTTCTTTCTTCTGATATGCAGTACCATTTTTATCCTTCCCTTGCATGCACAAAACGAGGGCATGGATTCTTTATATCAGCAGAAAGAACCTATTAGAAAAAAGAAAAACTTTTTCCAGACAATAGGTCACCTTATCAGTGACATGGATACTACCTACATTTCTCCCAACAAGTATAATCTGGCATTTATGCTGGAAAATAGTGAATGGTATGAATACTATCGCTTTAAAAGTAGTGAAGGAGGAAAGCAATCTCTACGCATCTCACCGGATATGAGTTACAAATTGGGTGCATATTTTGGTTGGAGATGGATATTCCTAGGATGGTCTATTGATATGAAAGACCTATTTGGAAAAAATAAATCCTCGGGTAAAGAAACAGAATTCGCACTTAGTCTTTATAGTTCGGTGGCAGGTATTGATATTTATTCAAAGAAAAGTCATGGAGACTTTAAGATAAAAGATGCAACGGGATTCTTTAATGACGGAACAATACCGGATTATCCAAAAGATTTTGAAGGCTTTTCTGTAGATATAAAAGGTTTAAATGTTTATTGGATATTCAATCATAAACGTTTCTCTTATCCTGCTGCCTACAGCCAATCTACCAACCAACGAAGAAGTGCAGGCTCAATTATTACGGGATTTTCTGTATCGAAGCATAACTTGCATTTCGACTATGACAAGTTACCGAGTGTCATTTTAGAGAATCTGGACAATTCTTTGAAGTTCAGGGAAGTTAGTTACCTTGATATTAGTTTAAACGTGGGATATGCTTACAATTGGGTATTTGCCAAAAACTGTCTGGCAAACTTCTCTTTAAGTCCCGCCATTGCCTATAAAAAATCAAAGATAAACGGCGAAGAGGTATATTACGCACCTCTCAAAAATATTAATTTCGACCTAATAACAAGAGTTGGTGTAACTTATAATAATTCAAAATATTTTGTAGGTGCTTCACTTTTGATGCACACTTACGATTATCAATCCGATAAATTCAATCTGAATAATAGTTTCGGAACGTTGAGGGTTTATGTAGGATTCAACTTCTGGAAAAAGAAAAAACTATAAAACATATGATGATGAAAAAAGATGATTTTATGAGAAAAGCCATTGAGCTTTCATTGAAAAACATAGAAAATGGCGGAGGACCTTTCGGAGCAGTTATAGTAAAAGACGGAGAAATTATTGCTACCGGAGTTAATCGTGTAACAGCTTCTTGTGATCCTACTGCCCATGCAGAGGTCAGCGCCATCCGCGAAGCCGCCAGGAAACTCGGAACGTTTAATTTAAGCGGATGTGAAATATATACTTCATGTGAACCATGTCCGATGTGTTTAGGTGCTATCTATTGGGCACGATTAGATAAAATGTATTATGCCAATACCAAAACAGATGCCAAGAATATCGGTTTTGATGATTCTTTCATTTATGATGAACTTGAGCTTAAGCCGGCGGACCGTAAGTTGCCATCTGAAACATTGCTACACAATGAAGCTATTAAAGCCTTCGAAACATGGGCTTCAAAAGACGATAAAATAGAATATTAGCAGTAATTAATTATTTCATAGAATAGTTGAACTATACTTTTATAAATATTCAAAAGAGATGCATCTTCACAGATACATCTCTTTCTTTATCCCACTCACAAATTATAAATATACAAGTTATTTTATCATTGAATTATTATCTTTCATTCAGCACCATATCGGGATTCATCTCTGTAACCATTGGTGGAATTGGTAATACATATTTAGGGCTCTCAGGCTCTAAAACATAATCTACCCCTTTCACTGTGTGAACAATTGTTTTACGGAAACGAGGATCTTTATTCAAACGTTTCAAATCTATTAAACGATGCAAACCATTAAATGCAAGTTCGCGACGACGTTCATCCAATACTTTTCTTAATGCATCTTCTGCATCGGTTGCTGTTTCACGTGTATAGTTGTGTATACGTTTTTCACGTAAATCATTATAATACTTCATGGCTGCATCTTTATCTCCAGCACGAGCATCACATTCTGCGGCAACCAACATCATTTCTTGAACTGTGATACTAACATTAAGACCATAATAAGGTGCATAAATATAATTATCAACAACATTCGTTCCTACTTTCTTTGTAAACCATAATTGGAAACGTGCATCATCTTCCGTATAAAGACTTAACAACTCTGCAGAGGGATAGGTCTGACCTGCTAAACCATAAGCAGCAGGAGTAAAACGAATATTAATATTTTCGGGGTTATCATCTGCATCGTCCGGCATATCTGTTCTTCCTACTGTTTTATCTGGATCGACAACAGAATTTTTAGTCATGTCCAATAATGTATTATTCAGTTTTAAAGTTTCTTTAGCCCAATATCCAGCTTTCTCATAATTTCCCATGTACAAATACATTCTTGCCTGCAAACCACTTGCTAAACCTTTAGATCCACGATATGGAAATATATTTTTTTCCGGCAAATTCTTTACCGCTTCATCTAAGTCTTTTTGTATTTGATCATATACAGCTTGTACGCTTGCACGTACGGAAGGAGAATCATCAATAGCCTCACTTATTTGAAGAGGAACTCCCGGATCTGTAGCTGATGTATTTTTATCATATAACTTTCCATAAGCATTTACTAATCCCAGATAATCAAAAGCGCGAAGTACTAAAGCGTCAGCCCTTACTCGAAGCTTATAATCCTCGTCACCTTCCGAATCCATTATTTGATTGGCAACTGTATTACAATACAAAATCCTGCTATAACTTTGCAGCCAGATTAAATCGTATTCTCCCACATCATATATTTCTGACTGGAATGTATATATATTACGTTCTGCCTGATCTAAATCCTCAAAACCTTTATATCCTTTATCTGGCATCCATACATTATCTGTAAGATATTCAGGTGAACAATCAAGTGCTTTCGTCAACTGAGCATAGTTCAATAATTGCTCATATTCAGTAGCTTTTGTCGGTACAGCCTCTCCCTTGGGCTTAATATCTAAAAAGTCATTGCAAGACATTAGCATTACTGCTATGCTACAAACTAAAAATATATTCTTTTTCATATTTAATTACTGATTTATAAGATTTAGAAATTAAATGATAATCCTAACGTATAAGTAGGAGCATCTTGTAATGTTCGATGTCCCCTTCCACTGGAATATGAATAAGCCTCCGGATCAATGCCACTGTCATTAGCTGCCCACCACCAAAGATTCTGAACTTGTGCTTTTACTGTTACATTTTCCAATCTTACTTTATTAATCCATCTTTTAGGAAGGCTATAATATAAAGTAATGTCTCTCAATTTTATATAGTCTGCTTTCACAACATGAATATCAGAAGCATACCACAATAACCTCTTTGCTGCAGTAGCTAAACGATTAGCTCTTGGAGCTATACCGGGAATATTTTCATCTCCCGGTTCTTTCCAGTAGTTTAATGCACCTCTATAAATATTTGATCCAATTGATGCTCCCAAATATTCTGAGGCCTCATCCCGTAGTACATGTCCGCCATTATAAATAAACATAAATGATAAACCAATACCTTTATAGTTGAAAGTATTTGTCATGGATGCAGAATAAGGAGGACGAGTAGTTCCCGAAAATACAAGATTCTCGACATCATTTGATGCCCCCACAATATTCCCATCTTTATCAAATACTCTTGGATCACCATTTTCCGGATCCAATCCCGCCCAACGATAGCTAAATAAACTATACATTGGTCTATCTGCAACATTGATCAAAGAATTAACATAAGTTGAAGCAGCTGTCGTTCTGTTTGTAATATCTATGACTCTATTCTTATTGTATGAGAAATTAATACCTGTTCTCCATTGAAAATCTCTCAGATCAAGATTCAGGCTATTTAAAGAAACTTCTACTCCTCTATTCTTCATGCTTCCATAATTCAACCACAAGAGAGTAGTTCCCTTTGTTATATCAACTTTTACCTCTCCCAATAAATCAGTACTCTTTCTATTATAATAATCGAATGAACCGCTTAAACGACCTCTAAAGATGCTAAAATCAATACCAATATTAGTTACAGCTGTCTTCTCCCAACGCAAAGAAGGGTTTGGAGATGATTTTATAGAAGAAGAAAATCCTTCTTTCCAACTACTGTATCCCATATCCTGAATAATTAAATACGGGCTACTCTTTTTGGATACATTACCATTAATACCGTAAGTTACTCTAAGAGATAAACGGTCTAACCAACTTACATCTTTTAAAAAATCTTCCTGAGACATAAACCAGCTTCCACCTACAGACCACAACGGTTTCCATTGATATTTTGGATCTGTTCCAAACAAATTGGATTGGTCAATGCGGATACTTGCTGTCGCTGCATAACGCTCATTATATGTATAAGAAGCATTCCCATAGAAAGCAACATATCTATCTTCTGTTTCCGTAAACTTATTATAGTTCTTATCTTGCCAAGAGAATTTTCCTGATAAAGACTCAGTTCCCTTTACTCCTATTCCTAATTGCTTAATATCCGCCGGCTTATAACCAAGCGTATTCTCATCAAATCCCATGCGGAAAGCACTTGAAGATGTATTCTTAATTGCCCGTCGCTCAGCACCTAATAAAGCAACTATTGCATGTTTTTCCTTAAATGTACGATTAAAGTTCACCTGTGCTCTCATTGTATAAGCACTCATGTCACTACGACTCTCTGTTATTTGATTTCCCTCCGGTACGTTATAAGTAATTGCTCCTGTTTCTTTATCCACCTGAGCAGCATTCACAACCATGTCACGCACATAATAAGAATCCCCCTTTTTAAATGTATGACTTTTAGAATTTGAATTTTCTGTTTGATAAGTTAAATGTAAATTTAGCCCTTTCATAATATCAAACTTCAATCCAACATTGATTTTATAATACGCAGATTTCGTTTTATAATTCGATTTATCCAATTCATCCAAAGGCCGATATGTCATATCATATAACCCTATAGATTGTAAACGCTCCATTTCATAGTCAGAACGTCCGTTTCTCCATGTAGCCGGAGTTCCATCATCATTTCTCAACATTTGATAAGACGGACCGGAAGTTCGCAAAGAAGTGCCACTGATACCATTATCGCCATTAGTATTTGCAAAATTCCCCACAATACCTAAATCTGTAGTAAACCATTTAAAGAATTTGATACTATTCTTTAAATTAAAACCAAACTTTTCCGAATCCTGAGCTTTATTATAGGGTTTACGTCCCACATAATTGACAGAAGCCATATAAGTATATTTATCACTACCACCAGAGATAGCTAAATTGTGTTGATGAGTAAAAGAAGTTCTCAACAATTCATCTTCTACCTGTTTACGTCTATCACGATAACGATATACATCCAACCTGCTTTGAAGTTCACTTTCCGTTATGTCCCCTCTCTCCTGCATATAGAACAGTTCTGTAACTTCATCAATAGAAGCTCTTTTATCTAAAGCAGGGGTATGATAATCCTCAAATAAATCACGTTTCAAATTAACAAGTTCTTCACTATTCATCAACTTCAAATAATCCACATCGGCGAGAGGCTGAAAAGCAACCGAGCCATCATAACGTACTTTTGTCTTCCCTGCTTGCCCACTTTTAGTTGTTATTACTATTACACCATTTGCTGCACGAGCACCATAGATAGATGCCGCTGTGGCATCTTTCAATACAGTAACATTTTGAATATCATTAGGATTAATCGCTGTAAGATCACCTTCATAAGGTACACCATCTACAACATATATCGGATTTTTATTACCGTACACAGTGGAGATACCACGAATGTTCACATTTCCATTATATTGCACCAATCCGGCAACCTGTCCTTCCAAACGATCCATAATATTAGTCTGCAATTTATTTTCAATAGTTTTAGGACTTACTACTGAAAAAGAACCTGTTGCACGTTCCTTAGATATTGTCTGGTAACCGGTAATGATAACTTCACCTAAACTTTCTTCTGTCGGAGTTAACACCACTATCATTTCATTCTTACTTCCTAGTTTTCTTTCTTGCGTTCTCATTCCTACAAAAGAGAACTGCAATACTACATTAGGAGTGTTATCTACCTGCAATTCAAACCACCCATTCATATCTGTCGCAATTCCGGTATTAGTACCTTTTACCAAAACGGAAACTCCCGGTAGAGGTTCACCGTCCTGATCTTTAACAATTCCCTTCACAGTTCTTTTGGCAACTGGAGGAACAGCTTTTTCTATCATCTTTTTAAGACGAATAACCACCGTTTCATTCTTTATCTCATAAGTTAGATTTGTATTATTCAACAATTTATCAAGTATTTCAGATAAAGAAGCTTTCTTATACCTCAGATTCAATCCCTTTACACTCGATACGTCATCAACACTGTAGAAAAAAACAATATCTGTCTTTTTCTCCAATTCCCATAACACTTGTGTTAAAGAAGCATTGTTCATATCCAAATCTACCCGGACACTTTGCGCTTTCACTACTGCTGAAGCTTGCATTACATAGCCAAGCAGTAACATGACAAATAAGATGACTGTTTTTCTCATAAAATCTCAATTTAGTTAATAGTATATGCTTTATCGTATTTTATTTTATGCTATTTCACACCAAATGTGATAGTTCTATTTTTAATATCAACTTGAACTTTATCTGTAGATTCTATAATTTCAAGCATTGAATCTATATTCTCCAAACGATTCAACTTTCCTGCAAAAATTAAGTCACGCACTTTCTTATCCTGGTAAACTACTTCAAAATCATACCAACGTGACAGTGTTTTCATAATATCTTCCAACTTATTTCCTCTAAAAATAAATTGTCCACTTTTCCATGCAATTACACTATTTACATCTACTGTCCTCACGGATAGATTATTGTCTGTCGTATTAAATTCTGCTTGTTGTGACGGTAGCAATTCTCTGATTTCCTGCTTGTCTGTTCCTGTCGCAACAGTAACTTTACCCCGTACTAAAGTTGCTTGAACTAAATTATCTTCCTTATATGCCTTTACATTAAATTCCGTTCCGGTTACTCGAATATCCATGTTCTCTGTTTTCACAATAAAAGGATGCTCAATTGAAGAAGTTACTTGAAAATAAGCTTCTCCATATAAACGAACTTCACGTGTTTTTCCTATAAACTTTGTGGGAAACTCTAATCTACTATCCGAATTAACATACACTTTTGTCCCATCACTCAATACTATTAAGTGTTCTCCTCCCCGCGGAACTATTAATTTATCCCATTCCAATATTGCTGTTTGAGCCATTTTCTTCTCACCAACAATAACTTTATCACTCATTATTTTTACACCATTCACTTCCAATGAATCATGTTGTGTATTTCCTAAATTTACTTGTTCCCCATTCGCAAAAATTAGCGTAGCTTTAGTTGTACCCGGTATAATTGTTGAAGGTTGAATAACATCAGCAGACAAATCCACAATCTCTGGTTGTTGCAATGGCCAAAAGTAGATCAAGCCAAACAAGAGAGTGGCGGCAACTGCTACATATCCAATATATTTAAAAGGATTTATTCTATGAGGTTGGATTACCTTCTCAACTTTATTCCAATATATAGAAGTATCTATTTTATTTCGCTGATTTTGGTATAATAGCATGTTTTCCGTTGACAGCAAACGTTCATACAAATTGCGATTTCTCTCAGACTCAGCCAGCCAATCAACTAATTCTTGTTCTTCTGTTTCTGATAACTTACCTACAATCTCACGCGCAATCAACCTTGAAATTCGTCTATCCCTTTCTGATATATTCATAGTTTATCACATTTGTTTTTTCACACACCAAAGCTATTATTTACTCTTTTTATATATGTGACAACTCATCTGCCAGAAAGGATGAATAAGGCTCAAAAAAATTAATTCATCATCATTAAGAAAATAGAGAAGTGTTCTTTTAACAAGATACGAAGCTTCTTATAAGCATTCTGTTTAAGAGTGCGGACAGTATTTATAGATATATTCATTATATCGGCTATTTCCTGATTAGAATAACCACGTAAACTAAGAAGTATAATTCGTTTAGATTGTTTTGCTAATTGATTAATAGCCTCATAAACCAAATAATATGTTTCCTGCTCTATCAAATTATCACGGGTAAATAGAATATCTTCCACAGAATTCAGATTTTCCCAATCACTAACAATATTTTCATGTTTTATGTGGTTTAAAGATAAGTTCCTTGCTACAGTATAAATAAAAGCACGCATTCCTTCAATCGAAGAAAATTCACTATCCGAACACCATAATTTTATAAAGCATTCCTGAGCAATATCCGCTGCCACATCTTGATTATCCAGATATTTATTAGCAAATATTACAACGTTAGCAAAATTATCTTCAAAAAAATGCCTGAAAGCCTTTACATTTTTCTTATTAATTCCGGCTACTATATCCATTAATTTCCCCTGCTATAAGATAATCAACTTATCACAAATTCACACAATAGTATTACAATTCATTGTTATTTAATAAAATAATATTGCAATATTATTAAATCAAATTACAATTTGCAAGAAATATTAAAAATGAATTCATAAAAAATCCCTGTGAAGCATATTATCTTCACAGGGAAACACACATTGAGTTATATTGCAATTATAAAAGAGACAAACTTAAAATCTCACACCTAAAGTTAAAAGGACCTGACTACGATTGTTATTTACTTTAGTTGCAGCTAAATCTTCGCTAAAGAAAGGATAAAAATTTTCTTTATATGCACTATATTGATAAGCTATATCTGCATAAAACATACTACCTCTATATCCCATACCTACTGTGTAGTTATTTATTGCTTTAGTTGTAGAATATTCTGTATCAGTACGGATTGAATTAGGGCCACTTGATGGAATATATTTCATAGCACCTTGATCTATTGCAGCAGAAGAGTGGTTATATCCAAATCTTACGGCAAACTGAGGAATGGGTTTGATCTCTGCACCAATACGGAATGTATTGACACCTTTTAAAACCTCTTTAATACCATTATTTTCTTCCGTCATATCCTCTACATATCCGTCAATATCTTGTTTCAACTTAGCAGTAGAATAGTTTTGGTACTCATACTCAGCACCCAAAGCAAGATAACTGCCAAAAGTATATCCCAAACTGAAATTATACTTCCAAGGAGTAACAAGTCTGAAATCTGTTATGGCATCGCCTGCTGCTTTCTGAGTATCAACATCATATTGTTCTAGATTTCCATCTATAACTACATCAGACATCAATAACGCAGAGCTGACATTTCTCAAATTATAAAACGTAGGAGAATGTACAGCCACACCTATACGCAAAGGAGAAGTTTCGATAGGACGAACAATTAATCCTACTTTGAAATCAACACCTGCACCAGTGGTCTTAAACCAGTTATCCAATGTATAGAAAGAATGATCGCCATAACCCTCTTCGTAATCAAATCCTTCTCTATAATAAGTAGTGCGTGAATAATCGACGTTATATGCACCTATTGTAAATCCTAAATAAACTCTATCGCTAAAGTTAAAGGCCACATTAAAATCATATGCTTGAATGCTACCTTTTTCCTCTGAACTAAAATCGCCATAAGGATAGCTTGTTGCACTACCAAAACCATGATACTGCTTATCTGCTTCATTATAACTCATAACTCGCCCATTCCAACCCATTAAAGAAAGCCAGCCTATTCCATTAACATTCCATGGATTCGTATTGGCATATTTGTTTTTAGCATCCAATTCATCCGGATCAAGTCCTTGTGCCTGACCAGCCATTTGATCTGTCTGAGATAAACTATTCAAATCGCCTCCCATGGTCATTACTTTATTGAAGTTCTTCAACTTACGATAATTAAAACCAAAGTTAACATAGCGCAGAGGAGTTGAATTACCTATCTTGCTTGAATATACAAAGCCCGCATTATCAAAAGATGGTCTTACTTTACTTGAACTCATAGAGTTTCCGGCAAATTCACTATCGGCAGTGGTACTGTTCAGTCCAAATGAAAGCATCACATCGTTGCTTCTATAAATACCGATACCTGCCGGATTGGTTCCTATCGTAGAAATATCCCCTCCTAAGGCTCCCATTGCTCCACCCATACCAACAAACCGTGCAGTTCCGTTCAAATCACTTCCCATCAAACGGCTGGCATCAAATGCAGTTTGGGCATTGGCTCCGGCTGTTAAAGCCAAAGCTACTGCAGCAAACATTATTAATCTTATATTTTTCATATTCCAAATCTTTATAACGAATAATTATTTCTATGATTCATTAGCCACATCTTATCTTCTGCGTGAGCTACCGGTACTGCTGCTTCTACTTCCACCACCGCCACTTCCAACAGAGGAAGAACGGTAAGAGCTTCCGCTACTGCTTGAACGGTAAGAACTTCCACTACTGCTTGGACGGTAAGAATTTCCACTATTACTTGGTGAGTAACTTCTTGTGGAACTGCTACCCGATGATGAAGAACGACTTGTGGAACTTCCACGGTTATAGGTACTACGGGTAGATGACTCCGAAGGACTATAACGGCTGCTGCTCGATGAACGGTTATAGCTGCTGCCCGAACTTGGGCGAGTGTAAGCATTGGAAGAAGAACGACGAATTGTAGAACTTCCGGAAACGCTGCTACCACCTGAACTCGGTCTTGTTGTTCCTGACGGACGATCGTATGAACTCGATGGATTTCTTGTACCAACTACACGTCCTGTTGAAGAACCACGACGAATGGTTGAACTGTTATAATCCGAACGTGAACCGGTTGATGAACCGCGACGCACAACCGAACCTGTTCCTGTACGATTGTTATTATAAGATGAAGATCCACGACTTGCAGAATATGACCTGTCCGAAAGAGGTCTTCTATTATTATAATAAACATTATTATTAGCCCAATGACCACCACCATGCCAATGGCCACCGCCATACCAAGGATCATACCATCCGTGATGATGCCAACCGGAAGTCCAGCCCCAACCCCAGCCGGAGCCCCAGCCCCATCCGGGTCCCCAATAAGGACTGTTCCATCCATAATAACCGGGATATCCCCAGCCCCAACCCATACCGAAAGAGCCGAAACGCCAATCCCACCACAAACGGTTGGTAAATGTCGGGAAAGCATAAGCATAAAGACCGTCGGAGTAAACATTCCAATCCCAGGAATTAAGTCCGTAAACAACATCCCAATAGAGCGGACTGCTTACCGGTATGGCATAACGCGGGTTGCGAAAACGGATAATACGCTCTGCGTATTCATAATCATCCCGGCTTCCCTGAAAATCATTTGTCCATTCACCATCAAGATCCGGAACGGCTTTCTCGGTGATATACAAGGTATCGTTATCCATTTCAAAAGAGTTTTCCTTTGAACTGTAACGACGGTTATATTCATCCACATCGCGCACCTTTCCTTTACGGTCTTTTATAACTACCGTAGTTGCACCCGGAGAGACATAAGTCGTTGTTGTTCTCTGCTCGGTAACGCGCTTCACAGGCTGTTCTTCTTTTTTTTGAGAAGAATTATTTTTCTTAGGTGTGTAATAAAGATCGTCATCATAACTTTGCGCTGCCCCCACCAACGGGAAACACAATGCTACTATTGATAACCAAACAATCTTCTTCATAACTTTTCCTTTATATTTCATAACTATTCTTTTATTCACGTTACAAAGATAATAAGGCGAATAACTCTATCCGGGAGATTTTCCCCAAATAAAAGTAGGGGTTTCCCTATTTCATTAAACCAACATTTCCTATCTTTGTTCGCATAAACACTAATTGCACATGAAATACTTTGAAATAACTTTTGAAACACAGCCATGCACCGAAACAGTTAACGATGTACTTGCTGCCGCATTGGGAGAAGTAGGCTTTGAAAGCTTCGTTGATTGTGAGAATGGAATAAAGGGCTACATCCAACAAAACGCCTTTGATGAAAACGCACTGAAAGAAACGGTTGAGAACTTTCCTTTGCCCGACACGGCTATCCGCTACAAAGTGGAAGTAGCCGAAGACAAGAACTGGAATGAGGAATGGGAAAAGAACTATTTCCAACCTATCGTGATAGAAAATGAATGTGTAGTTCACAGCACATTCCATAAAGACATCCCGGCTGCCAAATATGATATTCTCATCAACCCGCAAATGGCATTCGGAACAGGGCATCACGAAACAACCAGCCTTATCATCGGAGAATTGCTTTGTGCCGACCTGAAAGGTAAATCCCTGCTAGACATGGGATGCGGTACTTCCATACTTGCCATTCTTGCCTCCATGCGTGGTGCCGATCCTGTCACAGCCATAGACATTGACGACTGGTGTGTGGAAAACTCGAAAGACAACATCAAGCTGAACAATATCGACAATATCACGGTGGAACTTGGTGACGCCAATTCACTGAAAGGCCGCAAGCCATTCGATGTGATTGTAGCCAACATCAACCGCAACATCCTGATTGCAGACATGAAACACTATGCAGCTTGCATGAAAAAAAGCTCGGTAATATATATGAGCGGATTTTACGTGCAAGACATCCCGTTCATTCAGGAAGAAGCGAACCGCTGCGGATTAAAATTCTGCTACCACAAGGAAAAGCATAACTGGGCAGCAGTGAAATTCATATTGGAGTAACCTGTCATTCTTCCCTATACAGGAGAATCAGAAAATAACATTCATCCCCTTCACCATAGCCGGAAAGCTTTTCTACAAGCTGTTCCGGGGTGAAAGGCCGTTATGTTTCGTTTTACTCACTTCTTTTACCGGATTTCCTTTCTCATCATATTCCGATGTAGTAACAATCTTCATCACATCCGTTGAGTCGACTCTAGTCGCCCTCAGTTTTTTGTCCTTCTTATAGTAAGTGCTGTCTGTTAAAAAACCTTTATTCAATATCGTACGGGAAACAACAACTTTCAGTCCATTGTGCCGGTATTCTTTGAGAACCTCGTTCAATAAACCATCGACAACGGTTTGGGTTATTGCAGTATCCCGAACGTTAGTCTTTACTTTACAAACTATTTTCGGCTTATATCTCGATTCGGGCATACTCCGCAAAGCTTCATCATAGGTAATCCCTTCAAAAAAATACTTTTCTGTTTTTACCCCGGTACACAAATCATGCTCCACACATTTTACAAGATTCCCGTTTCGATCGTAATCATAAAATGTTTCAGATCTCCATTCTTCCGGAGGTGTACCATTAAACTTGGACACATCTTTCCTATATTCCGGTTTATCCTTATCACGATACCTCTCAAAAGAATACGTGACGGTATCCTGATTGTTCTCCAGCCAAAGTTCTTCTTTTGCAGCGGGTGAGTATTTAATCGTTTTCACTTCACTGAGCATGTCTATAAACTCCATGACCAGATAATCCGTATCACTATTATACACATATTTCCGTGAACTCTTGGAAGTCATCACAAAAGCCGCACTGTTATCTTTACCGGGAAGCATGTCGGTTGTCTCCGTCATCCGCACTTCCGATAACCTACCCGCTTCGTCATAGGTGTTCACATACTCTCTGACCGAAATCACATCATACTTTTCCTGTGGCTTGTTGTCATGGCTGCATGCGGAGAATAATACAATCATACACCCAAAGAACCATTTTATGTTCAACTGTTTTCTTTGTTTCTGCATGCACAAATGTAATGAAAATGCAATAAATACCAAGAAAGAAGCGGTTACTTTTCTTTATTGTACAGGTCTTTTCCGTAAAAGGTACCGAAGAATTTAGCGTCCCACAATTGTGGGACGTTCGTCTCATATATGTGGGACGATCGTCTCATGATTGTGGGACGATCGTACCACAACTGTGGGACGCTAAATCAGTGCCGTCAAAACAAAGAATTATCGGTGTTACGGAACAAAACACAACGAAATAAAAATAAAAATCATGCACTTGCCACACAAAAATAAACTGAACGGAAAGAAAGTTGGAGCCTTCACCAAAGGGTTCACCCCGAAACAGCTTCCTATAAAAGCTTTCCGTACGGGTGAAGGGGGGTGAAAGTGATTTTACAAAACAAAAGAATGCAACAGAGAACATATCCATAATGCAATACGGAGTTTGCAATTATCCGCAAATACAGCCTTGCGATAAGAAAAAGTTAAGTTTTCAAGAATATTAGCTTTCATAATTCGGAAAAAAAAGCGAAATTTGCATCGCTTTAAAGATAGAATTACTAACACCTTTAATATAGAAATAGTAAAATGACTAAAAGTGCATTACAAATTGCAAGAGCTGCGTATCAGCCAAAACTTCCTAAAGCATTGAAAGGTGCTGTTAAGGTAAAAGAAGGAGAAGCAACCCAATCTGTAGCCGATCAGGAAGCTATCAAGAAATTGTTCCCTAACACTTACGGCATGCCGTTAATCCAATTCGTTGAATCAGATGAAGCTGCAAATGTTCCGGCTATGAACGTAGGAGTTATCCTTTCCGGTGGTCAGGCTCCGGGTGGACACAATGTTATTTCCGGTCTTTTCGACGGTATCAAGAAGTTAAACAAAGACAGCAAACTGTTTGGTTTCATCCTCGGTCCCGGCGGATTGGTAGACCATAACTATATCGAACTGACTTCTGATATTATCGACGAATACCGCAACACAGGTGGTTTCGACATCATCGGTTCGGGACGTACCAAACTGGAAAAAGAAGACCAATTCGAAAAAGGTTTGGAAATCATCAGACAACTCGACATCAAGGCTTTGGTTATCATTGGTGGTGACGACTCTAACACAAACGCTTGTGTATTGGCTGAATATTATGCTGCCAAGAAATACGGTGTGCAGGTGATCGGTTGCCCTAAAACTATCGACGGTGACTTGAAGAACGAAATGATTGAAACTTCTTTCGGTTTCGATACTGCTTGTAAAGTTTACTCGGAAGTTATCGGTAACATCCAGCGCGACTGTAACTCAGCACGTAAATACTGGCACTTCATCAAGTTGATGGGACGCTCTGCTTCTCACATCGCTTTGGAATGTGCTTTGCAGGTACAGCCTAACATCTGTATCATCTCAGAAGAAGTTGAAACTAAAAACATGTCTTTGGACGATGTAGTAACTTCTATCGCAAAAGTAGTTGCCGACCGTGCCGCTCAGGGAAACAACTTCGGTACTGTTCTTATCCCGGAAGGTTTGATTGAGTTCATCCCTGCCATGAAGAACCTTATTTCCGAGTTGAACGACTTCCTTGCAAACAATGCAGAAGAATTCTCTCACATCAAGAAGTCTCACCAACGCGACTATATCATCAGCAAGCTGTCTAAGCCAAACGCTGAAATCTATGCAAGCTTGCCCGAAGGCGTAGCACGTCAGTTGTCACTTGACCGCGATCCTCACGGAAACGTACAGGTTTCTTTGATTGAAACTGAAAAGTTACTTTCGGATATGGTTGCTACCAAGTTGGCTCAATGGAAAGCAGAAGGCAAGTTTGTAGGCAAGTTTGCTGCACAACACCACTTCTTCGGTTACGAAGGACGTTGCGCTGCTCCTTCCAACTATGATGCAGACTATTGCTACTCATTGGGTTACACAGCATCTATGTTGATTGCCAACGGTAAAACAGGTTACATGTCATCAGTGCGCAACACAACTGCTCCTGCCGAACAATGGATTGCAGGCGGTGTGCCTATCACAATGATGATGAACATGGAACGTCGTCACGGCGAAATGAAACCGGTTATCCAGAAAGCATTGGTTAAACTTGACGGAAAACCATTCAAGACATTCGCTGCCAAGCGTGATGCTTGGGCTATGACTACCGACTATGTTTATCCGGGTCCTATCCAGTACTTTGGTCCTACTGAAGTTTGCGACCAACCTACCAAGACTCTGCAACTTGAACAAGGAAAGTAGAATTTAATGATTAGTGGTTAGTGATTAATTTTTCCTAATCACTGACTGCTAATCACTAATCGCTATAACGCTAATCACTATAAAAGCTTGCCAAAAGAACCTCCCATATTAGTTGTTAATAAGCCAAGAAAGTCCCGCACTTCTCCTACCGGAAAGAAGAAAAGCACCCCTCGCAAGAAGAAGGGTAAGAAACAAACTTCCCATGAGTTGCCGCGCTGGATTTATTATCTATTGGGCATTATCATTGTAGCTATTTTTTCTTTTGGCTTTTATTATTTTTTTATCCGTCCTTATGCCTACCGTTGGAAACCTTGTAACGGATATAAGGAATATGGTGTGTGCATGCCCTACGGGTATGATATTCACGGCATAGATATTTCCCATTATCAAGGTAATATAAACTGGCAACAACTCAGCCAAAGCCAAGCCAACTTCCACCCCATTCAGTTCGTTTTCCTAAAAGCTACCGAAGGAGGCGACCTTGCCGATGATACTTTTACCCAAAACTTCGATTCAGCCCATGCACACGGCTTCATACGGGGAGCTTATCATTTCTTCAACCCCCACACCGATGCATTGAAGCAAGCGGACTTCTTTATTAAAACCGTAAAACTCGATTCCGGAGATTTGCCTCCCGTATTGGATATAGAGCGTATCGGACGTAAAAGCAAAACGGAACTTGTGCGTAGTTTAAAAGTTTGGCTCAACAGGATAGAATCACATTATGGAGTGAAGCCCATTCTCTATGCTTCACACAAATTCAAAACAAAGTATCTGGACGATTCATTGTTCAATGCTTATCCTTACTGGATTGCCCATTATTATGTAGATTCTGTGGAGTACAAAGGTAAATGGCATTTCTGGCAACACACAGATGTTGGGTTAGTGGAAGGTATTCCTGAAGAAGTGGATTTAAACGTGTTCAACGGAACTTTGGAAGAGCTGAAGAAGTTAACCATAAAAAAGTAGGAATAACCACAAGAGCTATCCCTACCCACTACATTAATCTATGAAATTATTTAAGCAGAGTTTCATCTATTAATTTTCTCAATTTATCTTTAGTCAACGTTCCCAATGTGAGTACAGGCTGTTCCCCAAGCGGGCAAAGCAACAGATATGGAATAGTTCGGATATTAAATGCTTTCTCCAATTCCTCCTCTTGGTCTACATTTACTTTATAAATATCAACTTTTCCTGCATATTCTTCAGCCAAGTCATCCAGTATGGGCGACAATGATTTGCAGTAGCCACACCAAGGAGCATGAAAATCAACCAAACAAGGCTTATCTCCTTTAAAATCCCATTCTTTGGGATATAACTCATAATCTGCAACTTTCTCTACAAAACTGTCCTTATTCAAATTAATAATTTCCATATCTTTTATTCTTTAAATTAATACTCTTGATTGATGTTGCAAAGTTATCCCATTTGCCTCATACCCGAAATGGCAATATTCCCCGCCGAGTTGGCTATTTTTCCTTATCTGTTTGCACGCCAGCCTCCACCCAGAGCTTTGTATAACTGCACGACTGCAAGCAATTCATCTCTAACAGCGTTGCTCAAACCTATCTGAGCATCAAAATAACCACGTTGCGCATCGAGCACATCAAGATAATTGATTACCCCGTTGATGTATTGCAATTGTGCCAAATCTACGTATTTCTTTGCAGATTGTTCCAGTTTTAAGCGCGAATCATATACTTCTTTCATCTTGTTGACATCCACAATGGCATTCTTCACTTCCTTGAACGCAGACAATACAGACTTCTCGTACTTATACTTGGTTTGCTCAAAAACAGCTTTCTGCGCTTTCAGTGCAGCCCTATTTTTTCCCGCAGCAAAGATAGGAGTTAACAAAGCACCGTTCAACAGACCATAAGGTGATTTCAAGAAGTTTGAAAGTTCCGTGCTTTCCAATCCATAACTACCGGTCAAAGTTATGCGGGGGAACATATTAGTCAGAGCCACTCCCACTTTCGCATTAGCCGCTACAAGTTCTTGCTCCGCCTGACGGATGTCGGGACGACGTTCGAGCAACTCGGAAGGCAGACCAACAGGCAAGGATTTTGGAAAGTCAAATTGCGACAAGCTTGAATTGCGGTGTATTTTGTTAGGATATTCACCTGCAAGAAATGCAATATCGTTCTCCTTTAAAGAAATCTTTCTTTCCAGATCGGGGACAAGAGTTGCGGTACGAGCTAACTCCACTTGTGCCTGCTGATAGGCAGTTTCGGAGGTCAGACCACCTTCAAACCTCAGTTTAGCCAGTTTCACTCCTTCTTCTCTCGCTTTCAATGTTTGCTTTACAATAGATAATTCGTTATCCAATGCAACCAACTCATAATATGCCTGAGCTACCTCCGCAATAATCGTCATTTGCAAAGCCCTCTGTGCTTCCACCGTTTGCAGATATTCGGCTACTCCTGCATCTTTTGCCCAGCGCAGGTTTCCCCATAAGTCAAGTTCCCACGAAAAAAGTAATTTGCCTTCAAATGTATCATCTTTATCAAAATTATTCCCTCCATCATTCGTAAGCTCGCGTTCTGCTTCGATACGTCCACCAATTTGAGGTAACAAATTGGCAACCTTAATGCGCTTCTGTGCCGCCATTTCCTTGATACGTGCCGCTGCAATCAACATATCTTTGTTATGCTCCAAAGACTTCTGTATCAGGTTTTGCAAAGTAGCATCCGTATAAATCTCCCACCAGTTCTTATCGGCAAGGGTTAACGAATCCTGGTTATCCACAATCTGTTCCGGCATATTCAATTCCGGACGCACATAGCTTTTTCCTATTTTACAGGAAGTAGCAGATAAAGCCAACAAACCACATACTGCCACCACCGAATATTTTCTTATATATCGTTTCATACTCTTGTCTTTTTTATTTTCGCCTTTGCCTTATAGATAAGTACAAAGAAGAAAGGAACCAACACAATACCGAAAATGATAGCGAATATCATTCCGAAGAATACTCCCGTACCGATTGCCTGACGGCTTGCCGAACCGGGACCGCTTGCAAGAACCATAGGCAACATACCTAAGACAAATGCTAAGGAAGTCATCAAGATAGGACGGAACCTCAACTGAGAAGCGTGGATAGCCGACTTTACCAAATCTTCCCCATTATCTACCTGTTCTTTTGCAAACTCTACAATCAAAATGGCATTCTTTGCCGCTAATCCCACAAGCATAACCAAACCAATCTGGAAATATATATCATTTTCCAATCCACATATCCACACTCCCAGATAAGCTCCTAAAGCAGCAACAGGCAATGAAAGAAGAACCGAAATCGGAACCATCCAGCTTTCATACTGGGCCGCGAGGAAAAGAAAAACGAACAAGAATACCAATGCCATTACAATACCCGTTTGTCCTCCGGCTTTCTTTTCCTGATAGGAAAGTCCGCTCCATTCCACTCCGATATTTTCCGGCAAATGTTCACGGGCAATCTGTTCCATAATCTCCATTGCTTGTCCGGAACTATATCCCTGAGCCGCCTCACCACGGATAACAGCAGAAGTAAACATATTGAAACGCTTGATACTTCCCGGTCCCGTAGTGTAAGAAGCATTACCCAATGAAGTCAAAGGTATCATCGAGCCATTTGCTCCCTTTACAAAGAACAGATTGATATTATCCTTGTGTTCACGATAAGGAGCCTCAGCTTGAATATACACCTTATATATACGGTTGAACATATTGAAGTCATTTACATAAACCGAACCGGTATATGCCTTCATGGTGGAAAATACATCTGCCAAAGGTACTCCCAACAGTTTGACCTTATCCCTGTCCACATCAAAATAAAGTTGGGGAATGTCTGCCTGCAAGGAAGAAGATAATCCCGTTATCTCTTTGTTTTGCGAAGCATAATACATCAATGTATCCACTGCACTCACCAAATTATCAAAAGTAGCTTCCCCACGTGCCTCGAGCTGCATTTCGAACCCGCCGGAAGTTCCCAATCCTGGAATAACCGGAGGAGTGGAAAGATAGACTTTAGATTCGGGATATTCTTTCAAATCTTCTTTTACCTTTGCCATTATCTCTTCCAAAGTAGTATTCTTTCTCTCTTCCCACGGTTTCAGGATAACCGTCAATTCACTGCGTGACTGATTACTGCCAATACGGGGGCTGGTTCCGGTTACACTTTGCACATATTCCACATAAGGATTCTTTTGCAAGTAGGCAACAGCCCTGTCGGTTACTATCCGTGTGCGTTCAAGAGTAGCACCTTCCGGCAATTCCAATTCTACTTTGAAATAACCTTGGTCTTCCACTGGTAAAAAGCTGGTTGGAACCAAACGATGGATAAGCAATATAAAGATAAGAACCATACCGAAAGCGCTTAATACACGGCGAGGATGCTTGATTATCTTCTTTATTACAGCAACGTATTTGTTATTGCCAAGATTCAACCATTCATTAATCTTACGGAAAATAATATTCTTTCTTTTCCCGCTGTCCGGTTTAAGAATTAACGAACACATAACCGGACTAAGAGTCAATGCAACTACTGTTGATATTAACACAGACACAACAATGGTAACAGTAAACTGACGATAGAGTTGTCCTGTAATTCCACTGAGAAAGCTCACAGGTACGAATACAGCAGCCAATACCAATGAAGTGGCAATCAAAGCTCCTGTCAACCCATTCATTGCTTTCTTCGTAGCTTCGTAAGGACTTATCTTTTCTTCCTCCATGATACGCTCCACATTCTCCACTACCACAATAGCATCATCCACCACTATACCAATAGCAAGAATCAAGCCCAATAAGGTAAGAATGTTAAGCGAGAAACCGAATATAAGCATGAAACCGAATGTACCGATTAAAGAAATAGGTACGGCAATAATCGGAATCAATGTTGCACGCCAGCTCTGTAAAGAAAGGAATACAACCAGAACAACCAATAGCAAGGCTTCAAACAGAGTTTTATATACTTCATGGATAGACTCTGATATATAAGTAGTCATATCAAAAGGAATTTCATAACTCATCCCTTCGGGAAAGTTCTTACTAATTTCTTTCATTTCCTTTTTCACAGACTCTGCCACTTCCATTGCATTGGCTCCGGGCAACATATAAATGCCCAGCACTGCAGCATTCTCTCCATTAATCCCACTCTCAGTACTATATGAAGATGCTTCCAAAGAAATTCTTGCTACATCCCGAAGACGGATAATCGAACCATCAGAGTTGGCACGAACCACAATATCTTCAAACTGCCCCACTGTGGAAAGCCTTCCCTGAGTAGTGATAGGAATAGTCACATCCAAACCTTCTACGGGTTGCTGCCCCAATACTCCGGCTGCCGATTCACGGTTCTGGTCTTTCAATGCATTTTGTAAATCCTGCACTGTCAAGCCAAAGTTTGCCAACTTATCAGGTTGTGCCCATATCTGCATGGCATAATAACGGCTACCGATATTAGAAACACGCCCCACACCGGGAATACGACGGATTACATCGAGCACATTGATAGTAGCAAAGTTACTCAGATAGATTTCATCGAATTTCGGATCTGTCGATGTTAAAACCAAAGTCATTAACTGGCTCGGTGCTTGCTTCTCCACTGAAATACCATTTTGGATAACTTCTGCCGGAAGACGTGACTCTGCCAGCTTCACACGGTTCTGTATTTCAACGGCTGCTAAATCTGCATCTGCAGAAACATCAAAAGTAACAGTTGCCGAGAAACCTCCCGAATTAGAACTATTCGATTCCATATAAAGCATACCCGGAGTACCGTTTAACTCCTGTTCTATGGGAGTAGCCACAGCCTGCGAGACAGTTAAAGCACTCGCTCCGGGATAAGATGCACTGATCTTTACCACAGGCGGAGTTATTTGCGGATACTGATCGACAGGAAGCATCATCAATCCGATAACTCCCACCAATACAATCAGTATGGATATTACAGCCGAGAATACCGGCCTGTCTATAAAAAAACTAACTTTCATTACTTAATCCTTTTTGTCGTTCTGGGCTACTTCCGCCTGTTCTTCTATCACTCTCACTTTCATTCCCGGAGTCAGTTTATGGAAACCTTCAACTATAATTGTTTCGTCAGGACCTAAACCTCTTTCCACAACCATCTTATTTCCAAATTCCGGACCTAATTCGATGAAACGTTTTTCCACGGTACTGTCTTTTCTCATCACATAAATATAAGCTCCGCCTTTCTCGATAGTAATTGCTTTGGTAGGTGCAACAATAGCGCCTTCTCTCACATCCAGCAATAGTTTCACTCTTGTAAACTGTCCTGGGAGCAATACTTGTTTCGGATTAGGCATTTCTGCACGAACAGAAAAAGTACCTGTTTGAGGATCAACCTGAGGTTCTGCAAAATCTACATATCCTTTATATGGATAAACTGTATTATCTGCCAATGTAATAGTAATGTTTGGCTGCCATGAACGGGTTGAATCACGTTGTCCTAAGTTAACATTACGTTCTTTGCTTTTCAGATAATCGAGTGCCGTCATACTGAAATCGACCAGCACTGTATCACTCTTAACAACAGTAGCCAGCAATGATTTTCCACCGGGACCGACTAGTGTTCCCAAGTCTACATTACGCTCACTGATGTGTCCCGATAAAGGGGAACGGACAATGGTATAGCCTAATTCAAGTTCTGCCTGTGCCAAGTCGGCTTCACTCATCGCAACAGAGGCAACTGCACTTTCATATGCAGCAATAGCATTATCCAAATCAAGTTGGCTGGCTGCATTTTGTTCATACAGCGGACGGATACGATCTAAATCCCTCTTAGCCTTTAATGCCTGAGCTTCATCTTTTTTAAGTTGTGCTCTTGCTTTATCTGCCTTTGCCCTATACACGTCCTGATTAATTACAAAAAGAACCTGATTCTTATTAATGTATGTACCTTCTGCAAAAAGCATACTTTCCAAATATCCTTCAACTCTGGCTCTCACTTCAACAAATTGCTGAGCACGGATACGCCCTACATATTCACCATAAATCTCGACATCATCCCGTTGTGTTTGTTCTGTAGAAACTGTCGGTAAGTCCGGTTCATGCTTACGAGGTCTTGTTACAATAAAATAAATCCCCAATAAAACTGCAATGGATATCATCCCTATCAACGACCTCTTTTTACTTAATTTTACGTTCCTCTTTAAAAAAGATGTTCTCATGTGTTATGCGAATTATATAATTTAACTTTCACTTTCATTATATAGAACAAAGCAAATACCAAAAAGTATCTCGAAAGTTCTATTTATTCAGAATCAACATTTTACATATATAGCAGGGAAATACACAAGTGTGGAATAAGCTCTACATGTGTAGAACAATTCCACACTCTTCCTGAATTAGACTACGCTCTGATTAACAATAGAACAAGTACAGTAGGGATGGAAGCAATTAGTATTTATTAGACTAAAACATAGCCGAAACTTAAATAAAATCTCTATCTTTACCGAGAATTAAGATAATTATTAACTTAAAACATTACTATTATGGCAAGTAGAAGAAAACTAAAGAAGAACGTAAATTATATTGCAGGTGAATTATTCTCAGAATGTTTGGTAAACAGTATGTTTGTTCCCGGAACCGACGCAGCAAAAGCTGATGCACTCATGGGAAAAATCCTACTGATGCAAAATGATTTTATCAGCCGCATCAGCCACACAGAACCGGGAAATGTAAAAGGATTCTACAAAAAATTCCGCGAAGATTTCAATGCACAGGTAAATGCTATTATCGATGAAATTGGCAAATTGAATTAAGACAAAGAATGAAGAAAGCAATTTGCAGTTTTATCTACCATAAGATATTAGGTTGGAAATCCATAGTAACGGTTCCGGACTTTGATAAATATATTATCTGTGCGGCGCCTCACACCAGTAATTGGGACTTTATTATCGGTAAATTATTCTACGGGGCAATCGGTCGGGAGACTGGTTTCATGATGAAGAAAGAATGGTTCTTTTTTCCATTAGGATGCCTATTGAGATACATGGGTGGCATACCTGTCTACAGAAGCAAAAAAACTTCTATGGTAGAACAAGTAGCCAAGCAGATTAAGGAAAGCAAAACATTCCATCTAGCCATTACTCCCGAGGGGACACGCTCTCCTAATCCCAACTGGAAAAAAGGTTTCTATTATATTGCTTTAAGAGCCGAAGTGCCTATCGTCCTTATCGGTATAGACTATAAAACCAAAACAATTACTGCCGAAAAGGTTATATATCCAAGTGGAGATATAGATAAAGATATGAAAGAGATAAAGCAGTATTTTACTAAGTTCACAGGGAAGCATCCTGAAAACTTTGTAACCGGAAATATCTGATAAAATATAAGGGTGGAGTAATACTCCGCCCTTTTTTAACTCATAAAACAGAAAGCTATGCCAAGCGAACTAAGAATTTCACTCATTCAAACCGATATTGTATGGGAGAATAAACAAGAAAACCTTTCCCGGCTTGAAAAAAAAATAGAGAAACTAACAGATGCAACAGACATTGCAGTTTTACCTGAAATGTTCTCTACCGGGTTTAGCATGAAAAGCGAAGAATTGGCAGAAACAATCGAAGGAGAAACAATTACAGTTCTCAAACAATGGAGCAAAAAATTCAACTTTGCCATAACAGGCAGCTTTATTGCTCTTGAAGGTGATACATGTTTTAATCGTGCTTTCTTCCTTACTCCCAAGGGGGAAGAATATTATTATGATAAACACCATCTATTCCGTATGGGAGATGAGCCAAACCACTTCCAAGCCGGAAACCGGAAACTTGTTTTCAACTATCTAGGTTGGAATATCTGCCTGATGGTATGTTATGACCTGCGTTTCCCTGCATGGTGCAGAAACATTCAGAACGAATATGATCTTTTCATTATTGTAGCAAGTTGGCCAGCTCCACGCAGACGGGCATGGGAAACACTACTTTGTGCACGTGCCATAGAAAACTTAAGTTATGTATGTGGAGTAAACCGGGTGGGGACCGACGGACATGGATTAAAATATTCCGGGCAATCTGCACTCTACAATGCCAAAGGAGAAATAATAACAGAGTTCACCGATGGAGAAGAAGGAATACACACAACTAAAATTGATTTGGCATCTCTCAGGTCATTACGCGAAAAATTTCCTACATGGAAGGATGCTGATAGATTCACCTTTATATAAAAATCTTATTTAATCCCCATATATAGGTAAAAACTTTAATAAAATGGATATTGTTTGTACATAATTGAAATAATAATAAACTATTTTGTACTTTTGTGTGTTCTATTTTAACTACCTTTGTGGTACGATAGAAAGAAAAACATGAAACCTATTAAACAAATCAAAAATATCTAATCTTTACAGAGACAAACTTATGAAAACTAACCTAAGTTCTCAGATTACTCTTAACAGAGTGTCACCTAAGTATTACAAACCGGAAAATGCTTTCGAGCGTTCCGTATTGACAAGACTTGAAAAGATACCTACAGATATCTATGAGTCAGTAGAAGAAGGCGCACGCCACATTGCTAACGAAATAGCACAAGCTATCCGTGAGAAACAAAGGGCAGGCAGATTCTGTGTAATAGCTCTGGCAGGCGGTAACTCACCTCAGCCGGTATTTGCAGAATTAATCCGCATGCACAAGGAAGAAGGCTTGAGCTTTCGTAATGTAGTAATATTCAATGTATATGAATATTACCCTTTATCGGCAGATGCAGCAAACAGCAACTTCAAAGCTTTACAGGAAATGTTCCTCGACCATGTTGACGTCGATAAACAGAACATATTTACACCGGACGGAACTGCACCGCAAGATACTATTCTTGAATATTGCCGTTTATACGAACAACGCATTGAAAGTTTCGGCGGTATAGATATTATCCTTTTAGGTATCGGCCGTGAAGGTAACATCGGTTTGAACGAGCCGGGTTCACAAATCAATTCAACAACTCGTCTTATCTTACTTGACAATACTTCACGCAATGAAGCTGCAAAGATGTTTGGTGGCACTGAAAATGTACCGGTAAGCTCTATCACAATGGGTATTTCTACCATCCTTTCCGCTAAAAAGATTTATCTGATGGCATGGGGTGAAGAAAAAGCCGATATGATTCGTGCAACTGTAGAAGGCAAGATAACCGATGTTATCCCTGCTTCTTATCTGCAAAATCACAACAATATTCATATTGCACTCGATTTGGCAGCAGCAGCTCACCTTACACGTATCCAAAGACCTTGGTTGGTTACTTCTTGCGAATGGAACGATAAGTTGGTTCGCAGTGCCATTGTTTGGTTATGCGGCATCACAAAGAAGCCTATCTTAAAGCTGACTAATAAAGATTATAACGAACATGGTTTAAGTGAACTTCTTGCATTATACGGTTCTGCTTACAATGCAAACATTAAAATCTTTAATGACTTGCAACATACTATCACCGGATGGCCGGGTGGTAAACCGAATGCAGACGATACTTATCGTCCCGAACGTGCCAAACCATATCCGAAACGTGTAATCATCTTCTCTCCTCACCCAGATGATGACGTAATCTCTATGGGAGGTACTCTCCGCCGTTTGGTAGAACAAAAGCACGAAGTACACGTAGCTTATGAAACTTCGGGTAATATTGCCGTTGGAGATGAAGAAATCGTTCGCTTTATGCACTTCATCAATGGCTTTAACCAAATCTTTATCAACAGTGAAGATAAAGTTATAACCGACAAATATGCCGAGATAAAGAACTTCTTGAAGAATAAGAAAGACGGTGATATGGACAGCCGTGACATCTTGACTATCAAAGGCTTGATTCGTCGTGGTGAAGCTCGTACCGCTTGTACTTATAATAACATTCCATTAAACCGTTGCCACTTCCTTGATCTTCCGTTCTATGAAACAGGAAAGATTCAGAAGAACCCGATCAGTGAAGCAGACGTAGAAATCGTCCGCAACCTGTTGAGAGAAGTAAAACCTCATCAGATATTTGTTGCAGGCGACCTTGCAGATCCACACGGAACTCACCGTGTATGTACGGATGCCGTGCTTGCCGCTATCGACCTTGAAAAGGAAGAAGGAGCAAAATGGTTAAAGGATTGCCGCATATGGATGTATCGTGGTGCGTGGGCAGAATGGGAAATTGAAAACATTGAAATGGCAGTTCCTATCAGCCCGGAAGAACTTCGTGCAAAACGTAACTCTATCCTGAAACACCAGTCTCAGATGGAAAGTGCTCCTTTCTTAGGAAATGACGAACGTTTATTCTGGCAACGTGCTGAAGACCGTAACCGTGCGACAGCCGATTTGTACGACAATTTAGGTTTGGCTTCTTACGAAGCAATGGAAGCATTCGTTGAATACATTCCATTATAACAAATAGTTAAAAAGCATAAAGAAGAGTGAGGAGTTTGATACTCTCCACTCTTTTTTTGTTTAAATATAAAATTACTATATGGAAAAAGAGACTTATACACGCCTGCTTCCTGTTACAGGTGCCTACAATATGCGCGATTTGGGAGGATACAAAGCAGCAAACGGTAAACATGTAAAGTGGAGAACATTGCTTCGTTCGGGAGATTTAAACAAACTAACCGAAGAAGACTTGGATTATCTGGCTTCACTTCCACTCCGAACAAACATAGACTTCAGGAGCAAAAACGAGAAGAATGCCGCTGCCGACAAGCTGCCTTCCACCATAACGAAATACATTCCTCTTTCTATCGAAGCGGGAGACATGACCGACATGCAGCACTTTGATGTCAACAAGATACCAACTATCCTCGAAGATGCCTATGCATACATTATCAGGAACGCTCAGAATATATACAGAGAGTTCTTTCGGATTGTGACAGATGAAAGCGATGCCCCGCTTTTGTTTCATTGCTCCGCAGGAAAAGACCGGACAGGAATTGCAGCAGCCCTGTTACTTGCCGCATTGGGAGTAGACAGGAAAACAATCATGGAAGATTATCTTTTATCGGCAAAGTATATAAAAGGTAAATATGATTTTATCACTGAACGCTTTCCACAATTCGCCCCACTTACCACAGTGAAGAAAGAGTATCTGGAAACAGCCCTGAATGTGATAGACAAGGAATTCGGAGGAATGGAAAACTATTTGGTAAACAACCTTGGAGCCGACTTGGAAAAGTTGTGCAAAAACTATACGGAATAAAAAGACATCACCCGTTCCAATATGAAAAAGATATATGCATTGATCCTGTTCCTCTGCTTGGGAGTAGGAAACCTCTTAGCCCAAGATGTTGAGAAAAACGTGGAAGAACGCCTGAAAGAGTTCTTTGATAACTACAAACCGTCTTCCGCCAACATAGGAAAAACCCGTTTAAAGAGTTTCAACATCGACTTTGAACGGAAAAAACTCGCCATTCATGCGTCGGAAAGTTTTGCCTATCAACCATTCTTGCCCGAAATAGTCGATGGCATTTACCGCCAGTTAGGAAAGACGTTGCCGGGACCGGTATGCTACTTTGACATGACGATGTATGTAAATGGCATGCCGATAGAGGAACTTATCCCCAACGCTTACCGGACAAAAAAGCAGGAAGACAAATCAAGACTCTCGCTGAATATCGACTATAAAGGTGAGCCTTGGGTAAAAAATGCCTCACGTCCCTACGAAATATCCAAAGGATTACAAAACCGCCACATTGCCCTTTGGCAAAGTCACGGAAAGTATTTCCAAAACGACAAAGGAGAATGGGGTTGGCAACGTCCGCGACTATTTTGCACATCCGAAGACCTTTACACTCAATCATATATCATTCCTTATATCATCCCGATGCTTGAAAATGCAGGAGCCGTGGTATTCACCCCACGCGAACGGGACACTCAACGGAACGAGATAATAGTGGACAATGACTCTCCCCGCTCCCTTCATTCCATTTATCTTGAAAGAAGCAGCAGAAAAGGCAAATGGATAAACTCAACCCTGCAAGGCTTCGCACAAACCAAACAGGTATATTTTGACAACGAAAACCCGTTTACAATGGGAACCGCCCGCTTTGCAAAGACGGAGAAAAAGAAAGATAAAGCATTTGCCGAATGGATTCCCACCATTCCCGAAACAGGAAAGTATGCAGTTTATGTATCTTACCAGACACTTCCCGAAAGTGTCAGTGATGCCAAATACCTTGTTTTCCACAAAGGTGGAGTAACCGAATTCAAAGTGAACCAACAAATAGGCGGCGGAACATGGGTATATCTCGGAACATTCGAATTCGATAAAGGAAACAACAACTATGGAATGGTGGTACTTAGCAATGAGAGCAAGCAAAAAGGAGTGGTGTCTGCCGATGCTATGCGCTTTGGTGGAGGAATGGGTAACATCGCCCGAGGCAGAAATGGCAGTGCGATAGCTTCAACAAGCGGTTTGCCCCGCTATCTGGAAGGTGCGCGTTATTCGGCACAATGGGCGGGAATGCCTTATTCCGTCTATGGCGGCAAGAATGGAACCGATGATTATATCGACGATATTAATGCCCGTTCCCGTACCATCAACTATCTATCCGGCAACTCTGTGTATAATCCTTCCGAAGCGGGATTGGGAGTTCCTTTCGAAATGGCTCTGGCACTTCACAGCGATGCAGGATATTCCAAAGAAGATGAAATTATCGGAACGCTTGGCATCTATACATCCGAATTCAATAACGGTAAGCTCAATTCCGGCATCTCCCGCTATGCTTCGCGTGACCTTGCCGACATGGTAATGACAGGCTTGCAACGCGATATTCGCTCACAGTTCGCCGTTGACTGGACTCGCCGCGGCATGTGGGACAAGAATTACAGTGAAACCCGCTTGCCCGCCGTTCCGTCCATGATACTTGAACTGCTTGCCCATCAAAACTTTGCAGACATGAAGCTGGGACATGATCCGAACTTCCAGTTTGCGGTGGGGCGATCCATTTACAAATCCGTTCTTCGTTTTATCAGCCTTCAGCATGGAACCGATTATGTGGTGCAACCGCTTCCAGTCACCCACTTCGCCGTTCAATTCGGAAAGAAGAAGAAAACACTGCAACTTACCTGGCAACCAGCGGAAGATCCTTTAGAACCAACAGCCAAACCTCGTGAATATGTGGTTTATACCCGTGTAGGGCACGGAGGCTTCGACAACGGAGTGGTAGTAAACACACCCACCTGTACCGTTCAGATAGAAGAAGGTTTGGTATATAGTTTCAAGGTAACAGCCGTAAATAAAGGAGGAGAAAGTTTTCCTTCCGAAGTGCTTTCCGCCTATCAATCCCCAAGAAACAGAGGAACTGTCCTTATAGTAAACGGATTCGACCGTATCAGTGCTCCGGCAGTGGTTAACACTCCCTATGCTGCCGGGTTCAGTCTGGAACAAGATCCGGGAGTGCATTACCTATATAATATAGGACTTTGCGGAGCACAAATGTCATTTGACCGCACACGTGCCGGAAAAGAGACCAAAGACGGATTGGGTTACAGCGGAAACGAACTGGAAGGCATGAAGATTGCCGGGAACACTTTCGACTATCCCTTCGTTCACGGAAAAGCAATACAGGCAGCAGGAAACCATTCTTTCGTATCATGCAGTGATGAAGCCGTGGAAAGAGGACAAATCCGCCTCAATGATTACCCGGTGGTAGACTATATTCTCGGATTAGAAAAGGAAGAATCCCTGACGGACAATGCCAACAATGAGAACTACAAGACCTTTACCCCCGAAATGCAATTACTTATAACCAATTATTGCAATGCCGGAGGAAACATCTTTGTGAGCGGTTCTTACGTGGGAAGCGACATGAATACCAATCCAAACGAACAGGCATTTACGGAAAATATATTGAAATACCGTTATGCCCAATCCTTACGGGATTCTTATTCCGGGCAGATATTCGGAATGGGGCACACAATGGAAATTTCACGTATGATGAATGAGAAAAGTTATGCAGTCCCGGCTCCCGAAAGTATTCTTCCCATTGTTCCCGCCTTTTCGGCTTTCGTTTACACAGATGGAAACCGGAGTGCCGGAACAGCTTATAAAGGGAATTACCGTACTTTCGTGTTGGGTTTCCCGTTTGAAAGCATCACTTCGGAACAAGAGCGGGCAAGAGTAATGACAGGCATTCTCGGATTTTTTAGCAAATAACTAAACTTTTCACCCCTCGTCTCTTGTTATTCCCATTTAAAGATTATATTTGTAGAAGTTAAACCTTTAAAAAGAAACGATCATGTATACAATACAAACAAACGCTTCCGGTACAAGAAGCATGGAAATCTCCGAAGCAAATCTTGAAACCATCCGCAAATATTCTCTTTTCCAACACTTGATAGACAGCACGGGGATTATAGATGAAGACGTGCTTGAAAAGTTAAAATTGAACATACGTTCGCTCATTGCAGCGCAAGAGAGCGACAGTAAAGACCTGCTCGACTTGTGTATCGACGTGATTTATCACAACAACATGAAGGCTTTGGGCTTACATCAATTGATTCTCCTTTATATCAAATGGATTAAAGAACAAGAGGAAAAAGAAGAAGGAGAAGAATAAACAAAGACTTATTACTCGAACATTAAGCCCGTTGCATAGGAAAGTTAAGCCTGCGCAACGGGTTTATTAGTGTCATTCGTCCCGTAAGTTTCTTAAAATAGTGTACGGCTTATTTATTTATAGTGTAGACCTTATATATATTAAGCGTACACTTAAATTTTATAAGGTCTACTGCTTTTTACGAAAACGACGGGTTAAATTAGCTTAGCATTCGGGACATATTCCATTAGTTTTCCTTATCTTTGAGAATAACATTCCCATTAATTTATCCAGAGAGATATGAAAACAATAGACACTTGCGGGAAAACATCGCCAACCCCGTTAATTATGATTCAGAAAACCATCAAATCTGCCTCTGCCGGAGAGAAGATTGAAGTGATTGCCGACAGCCTTGAGACTTTCGGAGAGTTGAAGGATTATCTTTCGAACAACGGCATGGGATTCCGTGAAATATATAACGGGGAGAAACTGCACCTGCAATTCACTGTGCCCGACAATGCACCGATTAACAATATTCATGCAGAGAGTGAATTTATTGTCGCCATAAAAAGTGACAAAATGGGAGAAGATAATGACAAACTCGGACTTATCTTGCAAAAAGAATTCCTGATAAGTCTGGCAAATTCCCAAGAATTACCGTCCACAGTAATACTGTATAACAGTGGAGTGAAAGCGGCTTTCCGTAACACAGATACCGCCAAGTCACTTCAAAAGTTGGAAAAGAAAGGAGTTTTAATCCTTGTTTGCGAAACAAGCCTTAACTTCTTCAGCATACAACCCGAAGAAGTTGTAGGCGATTCTGCCGATATGGATGAAATAGTGCGGCTTATGAGTGAAGCCAAACACGTGGTGTACCCATAAAATCAGCGGGCATACAGTGCAATATATTTCCAAAGCGGAGCTACATGAAGCGCTTGCTTTATCTCATCATGCATCAGCATTTCCTTTACTTCATCAAGAGTAAAGAGATGAACGGTAATATCTTCCGTTGATTCCAAATGCTGGGTTGAAACAAGTTCAACATCCGTTGCAAGATAACAGTACGTACAGTTGGTATGAGTTCCCGGATTGGCACTCGAAACCATGAACTGCTCCCATTGTCCGTTACCATAGCCTGTTTCTTCCCATAACTCGCGCTTTGCCGATTCCATTGGTGAAGTATCCTCCTTTTCGCACACTCCCGCACAAAGTTCGTAACCTGTATATTGAAGCCCATGCCTGTACTGACGGACAAAGACAAACTTTTTATCTTTGGTAACGGCAAGCGTGCACACCCAATCGGGATACTCCAACACATAGTATTCCGGTATGTGATTGCCATTGGGAAGCTCCACATTATCCCGGCGAACGGTGAGCCACGGTTCGCGGAAAAGGTATTCACTGCCCAATACCTTCCATCTCATATCTCGTTTTTCTTTCATATTTATTGCTAATAATCATTTCATCGTATAAAGTTAGAGAAACAAACTGTCCATACCAACTGTTTAGTTAAAAAAAATCCTGCTATCTTTGCAACATTAAAACAAGTGATATGAGCGAGGTACTGAAGAAACTCAAAGAATTGCCCGAAGCGGCACAAAGAAAAATCAAGTTAATCTACGAAAACCCGGACAAGTTGTATGCAACGGTTTATCTCATTGCCAAGAATGAACACGTGCTGCAAGAAGAGAAGCCCGAACAGTGGGAAGCAAAAATGAAAGTAGTCAATGCTTATCAGGCAATGATACGTTCCATGCTGGACGAATTCGGCTTGGATGGGAAAGAAGTGATTGCCGACATCACCAGTGACTATTTGGAAGATTATGTGAACTACCGCGAACAAGATTTCGGCATGACAAATGAGGAATTCATCTCCATCATCAAGCGCATAGGAGGGGAATGAGCATGAAAGAGTATAGACTGACAGACTGGTTGCCGACAACAAAAAAGGAAGTTGAACTGCGGGGCTGGGACGAATTGGATGTAATCCTGTTTTCGGGCGACGCTTATGTTGACCACCCTTCTTTCGGGGCTGCTGTCATCGGACGTATACTTGAAGCCGAAGGGCTGCGTGTAGCTATTGTGCCGCAACCTAACTGGCGGGATGATTTGCGGGACTTCAAAAAGCTTGGTAAACCGAGACTTTTCTTTGGAGTATCTGCCGGCTGCATGGATTCTATGGTGAACCACTACACAGCCAACAAGCGTTTACGCAGTGACGATGCCTACACCCCGGATGCACGCCACGGCATGCGTCCCGATTATCCTACCGTTGTCTATACTCAAATACTGAAAGAACTTTATCCCGACGTGCCTGTTGTGCTGGGAGGTATCGAGGCATCCATGCGCCGCCTCAGTCATTATGACTATTGGCAAGACAGTTTACGAAAAAGCATCCTGATAGATTCGGGAGCTGACATGCTGATGTATGGAATGGGTGAGAAACCTATTGTGGAATTGTGCCGGAGAATGCAGGAAGATAAGCAGGTTCCGCATGACATTCCGCAAACCGCTTATCTCACCGAGCAGGGAAAGTTAACAACTGCTGCCGATGATATTGTACTTTTCTCCCATGAAGAATGTTTGAAAGACAAGAAAAAGCAGGCAATGAACTTCCGCCATATAGAAGAAGAGAGCAACAAGTATGAAGCATCCCGCATCATGCAAGAGGTAGACGGCAAGACAGTTGTGGTCAATCCTCCCTACCCTCCCATGACACAAGGCGAACTGGATAACTCGTTCGACCTGCCATATACCCGTCTTCCGCACCCTAAATATAAAGGAAAGCGCATTCCGGCTTATGATATGATTAAGTTCTCCGTAAACATTCACCGCGGATGTTTCGGCGGTTGTGCCTTTTGTACTATCTCAGCTCATCAGGGAAAATTCATCGTCAGCCGCAGCAAGCAATCCATAATGAAAGAAGTGAAAGCCATCACGGAGCTACCCGATTTTAAAGGTTATCTGAGTGACTTGGGAGGTCCTTCCGCCAATATGTACATGATGCGGGGAAAAGATGAAAAAATCTGCCGGAAGTGCAAACGTCCCTCCTGCATCCACCCGAAGGTTTGCCCTAATCTAAACAGCGACCACCGACCACTTTTAGATATTTACCACTCGGTAGATGCCATGAAAGGCATTAAGAAATCATTTATCGGAAGCGGTGTCCGCTATGACTTGTTGCTGCATGAAAGCAAAGATGCGGCTATCAACCGTGCCAACGCCGATTATACCCGTGAACTGATAGCCAAGCATGTGAGTGGAAGACTCAAGGTAGCCCCCGAACACACCTCAGACCGTGTGCTCGAAGTAATGCGTAAACCGTCGTTTTCCCAGTTCTATACTTTCAAACGCATATTCGATAAATTGAATAAGGAACTAAATCTGAATCAGCAACTCATCCCGTATTTTATCTCTTCGCATCCGGGATGCAACGAAGAAGATATGGCGGAATTGGCAGTAATAACCAAAAAGCTGAACTTCCACTTGGAGCAAGTTCAAGACTTTACTCCTACTCCGATGACCGTAGCTACTGAGGCTTATTACACGGGCTATCATCCTTATACACTGGAACCGATATTCTCCGCACATAATCCTAAAGAGAAATTGGCACAACGGCAGTTCTTTTTTTGGTATCAAAAGGAATATAAGAACCAAATCATCGCGGAACTCAGAAAGATAGGACGAAAGGATTTGATTGACAAACTGTATGGGAGATAACTTCTCCCTTACATATTACTCATTTCTTCCAAGATATTAACAGCTGTTTCCACTCTGTCAACATTGGCAATGACCATACTTCGTTTGGTATCTTGCTCCCGTAATTTGCAGCCACGTGGATATTTCTGCATATAACGGATTACTTTATCGAATGCAGCCGACTGGTAATAAGGAGATTCCGGATTGCTGACAAAGTATAAACTCATACGTCCTGCTTTTAAAAAGACTTTTTCTGTACCGAGTTTCTTTGCCAACCTGCGCAAACGAACGATACGCATGAGTTCCAAACCTTCGTCGGGCACTTTGCCAAAACGGTCTTCCAAACGTTCATGGAATGCTTGTACTTCGCGCTCTTCATTTATACTATCCAACTCACGATAAAGCAGCATTCTTTCACTACTGCTAGGGATGTATTCATTGGGAAACAGAAGTTCCAAGTCACTTTCTATCATACACTCCTCTACAAAGTTCTGTCCGCTGATCTTTTCTTCTCCGGCTTTCAGTTCTTCCGCATAAAGGTCTGCAAACTCTTCCGTCTTTAATTCCTGAACAGCCTCACCCAGAATCTTCTGGTATGTTTCATAACCTAAATCGGCAATAAAGCCACTCTGTTCCGCACCAAGCATGTTACCTGCTCCACGAATATCGAGGTCTTGCATGGCAATATGTATGCCGCTTCCCAAATCCGAGAAGTTCTCGATAGCTTGCAAACGGCGTTTTGCTTCAGGAGTCATGCTACTCAATGGAGGTGCCAACAAGTAACAGAATGCTTTCTTATTTCCTCGTCCCACACGTCCGCGTAACTGGTGCAAGTCACTCAAACCAAAATTCTGTGCCTGATTAATGATAATAGTATTTACATTGGGTATGTCGATGCCACTTTCAATGATAGAAGTGGCAAGCAGCACATCATAATCGTAGTTCACGAAGTCAAGAATAATCTTCTCTAACTTCTCAGGTTCCATTTGTCCATGCCCGATACAAACACGGGCGTCGGGAACAAGACGACGCACCATCGCTTCCAACTCGGCAAGATTCTGTATACGGTTATTCACAAAAAATATTTGTCCGTTACGGCTCATCTCAAAGTTTATCGCCTCCCGGATAATATCTTCATTGAAAGTATGAACTTCTGTTTGGATAGGATAACGGTTAGGTGGCGGGGTGCTGATAACAGACAAGTCCCTCGCTCCCATCAAAGAAAATTGAAGTGTACGAGGAATCGGCGTAGCCGTCATGGTCAGCGTATCTACATTTACTTTTATCTGGCGCAATTTCTCTTTCACGGATACACCAAACTTCTGCTCCTCATCTACAATCAGCAGTCCCAGATCCTTGAACTTCACATCTTTTCCAATAATCTTATGCGTACCGACAAGTATATTGACTTCTCCCTCTTTCAAGTCTTTCAATATATTCTTCACATCCCCCGACTTGCGTGCACGACTCAGATAATCTACCCGGCAGGGAAGCCCCTCAAGTCGTTCGCTAAAGGTTTTGAAATGTTGATAAGCCAATACAGTGGTAGGTACAAGTACTGCTACCTGTTTATTGTCCGCAACTGCTTTAAAAGCTGCACGGATAGCCACCTCTGTTTTACCAAAGCCTACATCACCACACACCAGACGATCCATCGGACGATCTTTCTCCATGTCGAGCTTTACTTCCTGAGTAGCTTTTAACTGATCCGGAGTATCTTCATAAATAAAAGATGCTTCTAATTCATGTTGAAGAAAAGAATCGGGAGAAAAGGAAAATCCTTTTTCATCTTTACGTTGGGAATATAATTTAATCAAATCGCGGGCTATATCTTTAATCTTGGTCTTGGTGCGCTCTTTCATCTTTTCCCAAGCACCCGTACCAAGTTTATTCAAGCGCGGCGGTTCTCCCTCTTTACCTTTATACTTCGATACTTTATGCAAAGAGTGAATGCTGACGAAAACCACATCTTCATTCTGATATATCAGCTTAATCACCTCCTGCGTACTATCTCCGTTGGGTATCCGCACCAATCCGGCAAAACGTCCTACTCCATGATCCGTATGAACAACATAATCACCCGGTTCAAACTGGTTCAATTCCTTTAAAGTAAGAGCTACCTTACCACTACGTGCCTTATCACTTTTCAGGTTATATTTATGGAAACGATCGAAGATCTGATGATCCGTAAAGAAACATACCCGTAGGTTATGGTCGGCAAAGCCTTCATGCAACGTTTTATTAACCGCTGTAAAAGGAATGTTATCTTTACGCTCTTCAAAGATAGCTTTAATACGGTCTGCCTGTTTCGCACTATCCGACAATATATATAAGGTATACCCCCTTTCAAGATAGTCTTTCAAAGAACTGCTTACCAAATCGAAATTCTTATGGAAGATAGGCTGGGGCGAACAATCGAATGTAAGTTTGGCATCCGGTGTTCCGGTAGGCTTATTGCCGAACTCTATACGGCGAAACTCCAATGCACGTACTGTAAACTCGGAACCATCAATCAACTTCTCCGCTAAATTTACACCTCCCATTTCTTCTTTTTCCTGAGCAATCAAAGCTTGTGGAGATAATGCTTCATCATGAACTTCCTGAATCCTTTCACGTGTCCAGAGCAAATCTTTCATTGCTATTATGGTATCGACAGGAATAAAATCCAGAAATGACACTTCATTAGAAGTATTCTTTGTTAATTCGGGCACTATGGAAATATTATCTCTCCTATCTTTGGATAACTGGCTTTCTACTTCAAATGTACGGATGCTTTCCACTTCATCGCCAAAGAAGTCAACACGATAAGGAAATTCGGAAGAGAAAGAAAAGACATCAATGATACTACCGCGAACTGCATATTGTCCCGGTTCATAAACATAATCCACACGTTCGAAACCATATGAATGGAGAACATCTGTAATGAAACCGGTATCGACTTGCTCACCTACATGTAATTTCAACGTTTTTTCCGACAATTCCTGCTGCGAAACAACCTTCTCCGCCAATGCATCCGGATAAGTAATAATGCACACCGGTTCGTTAGTTTTCTGCAAGCGGCTCAAAACTTCTGTACGAAGTATTTCATTAGCTGCATCTTTCTGCCCGTATTTTATAGCCCTACGATAAGAAGATGGAAAAAATAATATATTATTTTCACCATTGACCTGAGTTAGATCATGATAAAAATATCCGGCTTCCTCTAAATCGTTCAATATAAAAACAAAAGAATGTTTGCTGTCTTTCACAAAAGAAGAGTAAAAAAGAGCAGGAGAAGACGCACAAAGTCCCTCCAAAAAAATAGTTTTTGCAGAAGCATCTTCCAGTAATTTTCCCAATGCACCCACGTTAGGATGCTTGGAATATAAATCTTGCAGTTCTATTATATCCATACGATGATAAATGTGGAATGCAAAATTAATAAAATAATATATAGAATTGCTTATTCTCTTTTTGTAACTATAATAAATTAGTTACTTTTGCATAGTTTAATACACTCTTTAAATATGCGTGAGGCCGATAGCATTGTAATTATTCCTACTTACAATGAAAAAGAAAATATAGAAAATATCATCCGGGCTGTGTTCGGATTAGATAAAGTTTTCCATATTCTGATAATAGATGACGGTTCACCAGACGGAACTGCATCCATCGTAAAAGAATTGCAAAAAGAATTTCCCGAAAGACTGCACCTTATCGAACGTAAAGGTAAGTTAGGTTTAGGCACAGCTTATATTGCCGGATTCAAATGGGCAATCGAGCATAAATACGATTTCATTTTCGAAATGGATGCCGACTTCTCACATAATCCGAATGATTTACCAAGACTCTATAATGCTTGTGCAAAAGAAGGAGGAGACGTATCAATAGGTTCACGCTATGTAAGCGGAGTTAATGTTGTAAACTGGCCAATGGGACGAGTGCTCATGTCTTACTTTGCTTCAAAATACGTTCGCTTCATTACCGGAATACCGGTTGCCGATACCACTGCCGGTTTCAAATGCTATCGCAGAGAGGTTCTTGAAACCATAGACTTGGATAAGATTCGTTTTAAAGGATATGCATTCCAGATAGAAATGAAGTTCACCGCTTATAAATGCGGATTCAAGATAATAGAAGTACCTGTTATCTTTATAAACCGTGAACTGGGAACTTCCAAAATGAATACAAGCATCTTTGGCGAAGCAGTTTTCGGAGTGATTAAATTGAAAATAAATAGTTGGTTCCGCAAATATCCCCAAAAGAAATGAAACGTACACTGATTAAAAACGCAAGAATAGTAAATGAAGGAAAGGTCTTTAGAGGCTCAGTTGTAATTGAAGGTGAGAAGATTGCTGAAGTTTTGCAAAAAGATGAGAAACCCTCAAAGCCTTGCGATGAACAAATCAATGCCAATCTTAAATACCTTATGCCGGGTATCATCGATGCACATGTACATTTTCGTGAACCCGGACTAACACATAAGGCTGATATATATACAGAATCCAGAGCTGCCGCTGCCGGTGGAGTTACTTCTTTTATGGAAATGCCCAATACCATCCCTAATACTGTAACGCTTGAAAATCTGGAAAAGAAATTTGAACTCGGAGCCGAAAAGAGTTTGATTAACTATTCTTTTTACTTCGGAGCAACCAATGACAATGCATATCTGTTACCTAAACTAGACAGTAAACGTGTATGCGGAGTAAAACTGTTTATGGGTTCAAGTACAGGCAACATGCTTGTAAACAAGATGAACAGTTTGCTGCAAATCTTCAACAGTACCGATTTATTAATCGCCGCCCATTGCGAAGATGCAGGTATCATCGCTGAGAACACAAAGATATACCGCGAAAAGTATGGAGATGATCCCGATATTATATATCACTCAGACATACGAAACGCACAAGCATGTTATGCCTCGTCTGCCCTTGCCGTGCAACTTGCCCGGAGCACCGGCAGTCGCTTACATATACTTCATGTAAGTACCAGACGGGAATTATCTTTATTTGACGATGCCCCTATTGCGGAAAAAAGAATTACTGCCGAAGCATGTACGGCCCACCTATATTTCGATCAATCCGATGTACGCACTTACGGAAGTAAAATCAAATGTAACCCTTCCATAAAAAGTACTATCAACCAAAAGCTTTTGAGAGCCGCAGTACGTTCAAATCTGATTGATACCATCGGAACCGACCATGCACCTCACCTACTTAGTGAAAAGCAAGGCGGTTGTTTCAAAGCTGCTTCCGGTATTCCTATCATACAGTTCTCCCTATTGGCATTAATGGAACTTGTTAAAAAGGGAGTATTTACCATTGAACAGTTAGTGCAGAAAATGTGCCACGCACCCGCCGAACTCTATGAAATAAGCAACAGAGGATATATAAGAAAAGGATACCAGGCAGACCTTGTACTGTTAGATCCCAACTATTATATCACATGGGGAGGAATACAGCAATCGGATATACTCAGCAAGTGCGGTTGGAGTCCTTTTGAAGGTCACCGCTTTGATGCAAGGGTAGAAAGAACTTTCGTTAATGGACACCAAGTTTATGACCGTGGAGAGTTCGACGACTCCTATCGAGGACAGGAGCTAAGATTCAGAGATAGCAAAAGAAGTCGTAAATTATGATTATCACCTACAAGGTACACGAACTGGCAGAATATATCAACTGGATATATTTCTTTCATGCATGGGGATTAGGAGGCCGTTACCATGAAATATCTGAGATTCATGGCTGTGATGCCTGCCGTGCCGGTTGGTTGGCTGCCTTTCCAAGAGAAGACCGGGAAAAAGCATCGGAAGCCATGCAGCTTTTTAAAGAAGCCAACCGGGTTCTCAACGAACTGGACGGGGATTTCGAGGTCAAAACCGTTCATCGTTTGCTACCGGCTAACTCCGACGGTGATAATCTGATTATAGATGGAAAAGAATTTCCGTTACTACGCCAGCAAACTGCAAGAAAAGAAGATTCTCCTTTCCTATGTTTAAGTGATTTTATCCGTCCGCTTTCATCGGGTATAACAGACACGATAGGAGTATTTGCCACAAGTATCAATGCAGAAATAGACGACTACTATAAGGAAGATGCTTACAAACACTTGCTGGTTCAAACCCTCTCGGACAGACTTGCTGAGGCTGCCGCCGAAAAGATGCACGAACATGTACGCAAAGTAACCTGGGGATATGCCAAAGATGAAAACTTATCCATGAAAGACCTGCTTATAGAAAAGTATCAGGGTATCCGTCCTGCTGTGGGTTACCCTTCCTTACCCGATCAATCTGTCAACTTTTTATTGGATGATTTATTGGATATGGGACAAATCGGCATCCGTCTGACAGAGAACGGAGCCATGTATCCCCACGCATCTGTATGCGGACTTATGTTCTCACACCCTGCTTCCCGTTATTTCGCCGTAGGTAAAATCGGGAATGACCAACTGATTGATTATGCAGCACGCAGGAATATGCCGGTAGAAGAAATACGCAAATTCCTTGCCGCCAACCTATAAAATAATTAGTATCTTCTGTGATTTATTCTTAGCCGACAACGACAAATAGAATACGAATGCAATGACAGAACGAACGATGGAGCAAGCAATAGAACAGGAATTCATGACAGTCATAAAAGAATATGAACGTGTCATCTATAAAGTCTGTTATTTGTACACCACAAAATCGGCATCTCTCAATGACCTTTATCAAGAAGCTGTGCTCAACATTTGGAGAGCTTTTCCCAAATTCAGATACGAATGTAAAATCTCTACGTGGATTTACCGCATCACTTTGAATACCTGCATTAGCTTTATCCGAAAAGAGAAAAACGTTCCCGAAATTGTAACTTTAACTCAGGAAGCCGATTGGCTGACAGATGAAGAAGACGACTTCAAAGAAATGTTGAAGGAACTCTATCGTTTGATAAACAAGCTCGGTCAGCTCGACAAATCAATCATTCTGCTTTACCTCGAAGAGAAAAGCTATGAAGAGATTGCCGAAATTACAGGGCTTACCATAACCAATGTGGCAACCAAACTGAGCCGTATTAAGGATAAACTAAAAAAGATGTCTCATAACTAATTATATATTATGGAACTGGATGAACTGAAGAAATCATGGAATGTACTCAATAAGCACCTCGAAGAAAAGAAGATTATTGATGAAGAAGCGCTGAACAAGCTCGTTGCGCAGCGAACTCACCAAACCAAAGGCGGTATAAGCCGCATCACGAGTCTGGAGAAACTTTCTATTCTTTGTGGAATCGTACTTACCTTATTAGGCATTATTTCCTGTTTTATTCTTCCTAAATATATCACCACTGCCGAGGGATGGACCAAAGCCATTTATGCAGGCACGTTCACGGTCATTACCCTTATCTTCGGCATGTGGTGGGACGTAAGAACCTATCTTTGGTTAAAGAACACAAACATTGAAGACATGCCGACGGTTACAGTAATCAAACGAATAAACAAATTCCGTTCATGGATTAAATACGAAATTACCGCTTTCGTTATCTGGCTCATCCTTTTTCTCGGACTATTCTATTGGATAGAAAAGTTATACTTGTTACCAAACATTGTTCAGATTCTCTTGTTTGTCTTTTGGATAGCAGTTATTGTAGGTAGTGCTTATTTCATTTACAAAAAACTCATTTACGACAGAATCAAAGACATTAAAAAGAATCTGGATGAACTGGACGAATTAAAAAAGAACCTATAACTTAACTCATACATCACAACTCACTCTAACAAGAAAGTCTTCTCCATTAAAAGGAGAAGACTTTTACAATCTCAAAAGACATGATGCAGAAAATTTTTCTATTTTTATTGCTGATACTTATCATCCCGGACATTTACATTTATAAAATGTTCATAACCCGGTTAACACTAAGCCCTCTCTGGCGTTGCCTTTATTTTGTGCCTTCGTTGCTTCTATTCATAGGTCTTATATACATCGCTTTCTTTGCCGGTAACCATCTGGCAGATGAAAAAAGCAGATGGATAGGCTGGTTTACCGTAACTTATATGCTGTTTGCTTTTCCGAAGCTTCTTTTCTTTGCCTGTTCTTTGCTGGATCTTCCTCTGAAATTCCTGCTCAAATGGAACGGCATGCCATTCAGTTATCTGGGAATAGCTTTGGGAATTGCATGTGCCGGGATTGTACTCTTCGGAGCTATCTGGGGCAAAACCAAATTTGACGTAAAAGAAGTAGTATTCCGTTCCCCTGAGATTCCCAAATCTTTCAATGGATACAAAATCATACAACTATCGGACATACACATAGGGAGTTGGGTAGGAAACGAGAAAGCAATGGAAAAAGCGATAGACATAATTAATAAACAAGATGCCGATCTCGTAGTATTTACTGGAGACTTAATAAACCACCGTGCCGTGGAACTGAATGGATTTGAAAACACACTGAGCCGCATTAAAGCAAAAGACGGAATATATTCCATACTGGGCAACCATGATTACGGGCCTTACTACCAATGGAACAGCAAACAAGATCAAGCCAATAACCTGATTGAACTAAAAGAAAGGGAAGCACGAATGGGATGGAAACTTCTGAACAATGAGCATGTCTTCATCCGTCATGGTAATGACAGCATTGCACTTATCGGAGTGGAAAATGAGGGAGAGCCTCCTTTCTCCCAACATGGCGATCTTAAAGGAGCCATGAAAGGAACAGAAAACACTGCATTCAAACTGCTGTTGAGTCACAACCCTACTCACTGGAAACGGGAAGTGCTCTCAACCGATATTCAGTTAATGCTGGCAGGACACACACATGCCATGCAGCTTGCTTTCGGTCAGCACTCTCCTTCTTCGTGGGTTTATCCACAATGGAAAGGGATGTATGAGCAAGACGGGAAATATCTGTATGTAAACGTAGGACTCGGTTTCGTGGGGATGCCTTTCCGTTTCGGAGCATGGCCCGAAATAACCGTCATTACCCTTCAAAGCGAATAATTAATGGTAAACTTGGCAAGCATATAGAATGATAATCTAAAAATTAACCTTATTTTTGCAAAACATTAAACCAATTATCATGAAAATTCTATATCGCATTTACCAAGTATGCGTCGCTCTTCCCATTCTGTTAGTACTCACTTTGCTAACAGCCATCACTACCATTGCCGGTTCTTTTATCGGCAGTGCCCATTTCTGGGGCTATTATCCGGGAAAGATATGGTCGCAATTGTTCTGTTATGTTTTGCTTATCCCTGTCAAAGTAAGGGGAAGGGAAAACCTTGACAAGAAAACATCCTATGTTTTCGTGGCTAACCACCAAGGCTCATTCGATATTTTCCTGATTTACGGCTTTCTCGGCCGAAACTTCAAATGGATGATGAAGAAAAGCCTGCGGAAGATGCCTTTCGTGGGTAAAGCTTGCGAGGCGGCAGGACATATATTTGTAGACCGCTCGGGGCCCAGAAAAGTATTGGAAACCATTCAGCAAGCACGTGACACGCTTACTCACGGAACATCATTAGTCGTATTTCCCGAAGGAGCACGCACGTTCACCGGACACATGGGATATTTCAAGAAAGGAGCGTTTCAGTTGGCAGATGATTTGCAGTTGGCTGTGGTTCCGCTCACTATCGACGGTTCTTTTGATATTCTTCCCCGCACAGGCGGTTGGGTGAAACACCACCGCATGGTACTTACCATTCACAAACCAATTCAGCCCAAAGGAAAAGGCATAGAGAACATTAAGGGAACAATGGAAGAAGCCTATGAAGCCGTGCAAAGTTCCTTACCCGAACATTATAAAGGAATGGTTAAAAACGAAGACCAGGATAGATAAAAACAGTAAATCCAACAAATAAAACGATTTCCGCTTTCATCGCTTCCAGCCGATACTGAAACTACTTACTACAAGGCAAACCAGATGAAAGCAGAAGTCGTTTTCCGGCTTTCATCCGCTTTCAGTGCTTTCAGTTACTTGCCGCGTTGGCATTCATTCTCTGATGCTCTTTGATAAGTTCCAGATTTTCCTTGGCCTTATTGAGAAAATCTTTCACCGACGGATCATTCTTAAAAGAATAGGGAGCATCTTTCATTATATCTTCTATCTGAGGAGTCATTATAGGATAAGGCATACTGCTGCAAAGCATCATGAAAACACCCGGTCCCAATACATTTTCATAGTTCTCGGCAAAGAACTCTTTCACTTGCTTGTTCATCACATCGGCAAGGCTGTCGCTTGCTTTCTGTATCTTGCTATGGGCAACCAACGGATCTTCTCCATTGAGAATCATGCTGGCTTCCTTGCTGCCAAGGTCATTCACATCCGCTTCGAGTATATTTCTGTTTTCAATGAATGAATATAACCTGTCATTGAGCGGAGTTCCTTTTGCTTCGAGAGCCGTGTTTGTTATGGATATTTTTATGTTACCGCCTTCAAGCACCAAAGGCATGATGCTCACATCATCTATAAAGAGCGTTACCATTTGCGTGGAATCCACTTTTCCTTTCATCTTGAAAAGCCCGTGTATGACTTCCGCCGAATCAATATTTACGAAAGCACCGTCTTTCACAACCTTAAGGAAAAGCATTCTTCCGTCAAGCCTCGATACGGATGCCTCTCCTGTTATTTTGTATTTCTTCGAACAGGAAGACAACACGCTTATTAACAATATAGAAATGAAAATGAGTTTATTCATATTTTATCTTATACCATGTCATTTTGTTGTGACGTTACGGGGGCAAAGGTACAACAGTATTGCATGTATGCAAAAACATTTTATCAATATTTAAAACTTGACGGAGGAAAATGTGAAACATTAAGGATTCTATTTCCATATGACAGGTTACATATTAATTTTTCACCAATCATATTTTCTGTTTTGAGCCGGAGAATTTAGCGTCCCACAATTGTGAGACGGTCGTACCACAATTATGAGACGATCATCCCACATATATGAGACGATCGTCCCACAATTGTGGGACGCTAAATTTGTCCTTATAAAACAGAAAAACATTCCCGTTAAAACCAATAACATATCAGAGAAAAAAGGGAAAAGAAGCCTTGTTCCAAAGTATTTTTGTATGTTTGCCGGGAATAAACTCATCTGTTTTAATTATGAATAACACGTTTGCCCCGTTTGCCAAGCCTTTATACGTGATGTTGAAACCCGTAGGTGCTGTGTGCAACCTTGCTTGCGAATATTGCTATTACTTAGAGAAAGCAAAGCTATACGAGAACAATCCCCGCCATGTGATGAGTGAGGAATTGCTCGAAAAGTTCATTCAGGAGTACATTAACTCGCAAACAATGCCGCAAGTGCTCTTCACGTGGCACGGAGGAGAAACGTTGATGCGCCCGTTAGGTTTCTACAAAAAGGCTATCGAGCTGCAAAAGAAATATGCAAACGGCAGAAGTATTGCCAATTGCATCCAGACAAACGGCACGTTGCTTACCGATGAATGGTGCAAGTTCTTTCGCGAAAACAATTTCCTTGTAGGCATTTCCATTGACGGACCGCAGGAGTTTCACGATGAATACCGCCGCAACCGTCAGGGTTTGCCCTCTTTCCAAAAGGTAATGAAGGGTATCAACCTATTGAAAAAGCACGGCGTGGAGTGGAATGCAATGGCGGTGGTGAATGACTTTAATGCGGACTATCCGCTTGATTTCTACCACTTCTTTAAAGAGATAGATTGCCGGTATATACAGTTCGCTCCCATCGTTGAGCGTATTTATGAACACACGGACGGCAGAACGCTGAGTTCGCTTGCCGACAGAGAACGCGGAACACTCGCCGACTTCTCCGTCACTCCCGAGCAATGGGGTAACTTCCTGTGCACCATCTTTGATAAATGGGTGAAAAACGACGTGGGCAATTACTACATCCAACTGTTCGACAGTACACTTGCCAACTGGGTGGGCGAACAACCCGGTGTATGTTCCATGGCAAAGAATTGTGGGCATGCCGGTGTAATGGAGTTCAACGGTGACGTGTATTCCTGTGACCATTTTGTTTTTCCCGAATACAAGCTTGGGAACATCCATAATCAAACTCTTGTAGAAATGATGTATGGTGAGCGTCAGCAACAATTCGGTGCAATGAAGCAGAAGTCGCTTCCCCGCCAATGCTGCGAATGCGAATACTTGTTTGCCTGTAACGGTGAATGTCCCAAAAACCGTTTTGCCGTAACAGCCGACGGCGAGCCCGGACTGAACTATCTTTGTAAAGGATATTACCGGTTCTTCAACCACGTTGCACCTTACATGGACTTCATGAAGAAAGAGCTTCTTGCACAGCGCCCGCCTGCCAATGTAATGGAATGGGCAAAAAAGCGAGGTTAGAAAAGCTTATCATTCAGAGAAATATTTTATCTTTGCCTATCAAAATGAAACATTAATCCATTAATAATAGACAAAGACGAATGAAAAAACTGACACTTTACCTATTGGCAGCGTTTGTGCTGACAATATTCTCTGCAAAAGCAGATGAAGGGATGTGGTTGCTTCAGTTAATGAAGGAACAGAACCTTGCCGACAAAATGAAAAAACAGGGACTTCAACTGGATGTTGATGATATATACAATCCCAATAAAGTATCGCTTAAAGATGCAGTCGGTATCTTCGGCGGCGGTTGCACCGGAGAGATTATCTCACCCGAAGGCTTGATACTTACCAACCATCACTGCGGATATGCTTCTATCCAACAACACAGTTCTACGGAACACGACTACTTAACAGACGGATTCTGGGCTGCATCGAAAGACAAGGAACTGGCTACTCCGGGATTGAAGTTCACTTTCATTGAACGCATAGAGGACATCACAGGCCTTGTAAACGCAAAGATTGCCGCCAATGAAATAACAGAAGCAGAATCATTTACCAGCAGTTTCCTCGGCAAGCTCGCCAATGAACTTTATGAAAAGAGCGACCTGAAAGACAAAAAAGGCATCGTTCCGCAAGCATTGCCTTTCTATGCAGGAAACAAATTCTATATGTTCTACAAGAAAGTATATCCCGATGTACGCATGGTTGCCGCTCCTCCTTCATCGGTAGGTAAGTTTGGCGGCGAAACAGATAACTGGATGTGGCCCCGCCACACGGGAGACTTCTCCATGTTCCGCATTTATGCCGATGCAAATGGCGAGCCGGCAGAATACAGTGAATCAAACGTTCCTTTGAAAACAAAGAAGCATTTCGCTATCTCACTAAAGGGTGTGGAAGAAGGAGATTATGCCATGATTATGGGTTTCCCCGGCAGCACAAGCCGTTACCTTACCCGTTCAGAAGTGGAATATAGAATGAAAACCATTAACGAACCGCGTATCAAAGTACGTGGAGTGCGTTTGGATGTGTTGAAGAAAGAGATGAACAAGAGCGACAAAACCCGTATTCAATATGCTAACAAATATGCAGGTTCGGCAAACTACTGGAAGAATTCTATCGGCATGAACAAAGCTATCGTTGACAACGGTGTGTTGGATGCCAAAAGCGAACAGGAAAAGAAGTTTGCAGACTTTGCCCGTCAGCAGAACAATGACGCTTATGCCAATGTAGTGAAACAGATTGATGATGTGATAGCACAAGGTTCTTCACTTAACTATCAGTTGACAACTCTGGGTGAAGCACTTATATCCGCCATCGAATTTAACTCGGATAACCGTGTACGCGAAGATATAATCAAAGCTATCGACAGTAAAGATAAGGACGGTTCATTGGGAAAAGCACTCAACTCACTCGAAGCCGCTTATAAAAGAATACATAACAAAGACTACGACCATGAAGTAGACCGCAAGGTGGCTAAAGCCATTCTTCCTTTATATGCCGAAATGATTCCGGCAGAAGACCGCCCGGACATTTACAAGGTGATTGAAAAGAAATACAAAGGTGACTACGACCGTTTTGTAGATGATATGTACAACAATTCCATCCTTGCCAATGAAACTAACTTAAACAAGTTCTTAGCCAAACCGAACAAAAAGGCTCTTGAGAAAGATCTCTCTTTCGATTTCTTTGCATCCAAAGTTAATAAGTACAAGGATTTGCAAAGCAAGGCCATTGAAATAAACAAACCGCTTAATGCGCTCCACAAGACTTATGTGCGCGGACTTACTGAAATGAAGTTGCCGGAACCATCGGCTCCCGATGCTAACTTCACTATCCGCCTGACTTATGGCAACGTGAAATCATACAGTCCGAAAGACGGCATCCATTACGATTACTTCACTACTACCGACGGCATTCTGCAAAAAGAAGATCCGGAAAACCGTGAGTTCAACGTACCTGCCAAGTTGAAAGAACTGATTCTGAACAAAGACTTCGGACGTTATGCCATGAAAGACGGTACAATGCCTGTATGTTTCACTTCAAACAATGACATTACCGGCGGTAACTCCGGCAGCCCCGTTATCAACTCACGCGGTGAATTGATTGGTGCAGCCTTTGACGGCAACTGGGAATCATTGAGCGGTGACATCAACTTCGACAAAGATTTGCAACGTTGCATCAACGTAGATATTCGCTATGTTTTATTCATCATCGACAAACTGGGTGGAGCAAAACACCTGATTGACGAAATGACCATTCTAGAGTAACAGCTTATGAAGAAATTATCACTTATATTGGCGGCATCGCTTTTCACTGCCCTTTCGGTACAAGCCGATGAGGGTATGTGGATGCTTACCGATCTGAAAGCACAAAATGAAGCGGTAATGAAAGAGTTGGGCTTAGACCTGACTGCCGAACAGATTTACTCCCCGGACGGAATCAGCCTGAAAGATGCGGTGGTTCACTTCGGCGGAGGATGTACAGGAGAAGTCATTTCTTCGGAAGGACTGGTACTAACCAATCATCATTGCGGATACAGCTACATCCAGCAGCACAGTTCCGTGGAGCATGATTACCTGACAGACGGATTCTGGGCTATGAACCGCAGCGAGGAACTTCCCTGCGAAGGTCTATCGGTTACTTTTATTGATAAGATTCTCGACGTAACACCTTACGTAGAAGAACAACTGAAGAAAGACAAAGATCCGGAAGGAACAAACTACCTTTCTCCGAAGTATCTGAAGAAAGTAGCAGACCGTTTCGCCAAAGAAAACAATATTGAAGTGACTCCTGCAACGGCTTTGGAATTAAAGCCTTTCTATGGAGCCAACAAATATTACCTCTTTGTAAAGACTGTGTATAAAGACATCCGTATGGTAGGTGCACCTCCTTCATCAATCGGTAAATTTGGTGCAGATACAGATAACTGGATGTGGCCCCGCCATTGCGGTGACTTTTCTCTGTTCCGCATCTATGCCGACAAAGACGGTAAGTCTGCTTCATACAGTCCTACTAACGTTCCTTTGAAAGTGAAACGCAGCCTTGTTATCAACATCGGCGGAATAAAAGAAGGAGACTTTACCCTTGTTATGGGATTCCCCGGACGCAACTGGCGTTACATGATCTCGGACGAAGTAAAAGAACGTATGGAAACCACCAACTTCATGCGTGACACCGTTCGCGGTGTGCGTCAGGAAGCCATGATGAAACTTATGCAAGCCGATCCTGCCGTGCGCATTCAGTATGCAAGCAAGTATGCATCTTCTGCCAACTATTGGAAGAACGCTATCGGAATGAACAAAGGTTTGATTCGTTTGAATGTACTCGACACCAAAAAAGCGCAGCAAGAAGAACTGTTAGCCAAAGGCAAAAAGGAAGGAAACAGTGCTTATCAGAAAGCATTTGATGAAATCCGTTCTATCGTAGCCAAGCGCAGACCGTACATTTATCACGAACAAGCTATCACAGAAGCCCTGAGAAACGGAACGGAATTCTCAAAGATTCCTTCAACAGATGCACTTCTTAAAGCTCTTGAAAGTAAAGACAAGGCAAAAATAGATTCGGCAAAAGCTAATTTACAGCAAGCTGCCGACAAGTATTTCAATAAGAGCTACAACCCGGAAGTAGACCGTATTGTATCTAAAGAAATGCTGAAACTCTATGCACAACTTATACCTGCCGACCAAAGAGTCAGCATCTTCCAAGTGATAGACAGCCGTTTCAAAGGCAACACAGATGCATTTGTCGATGCTTGTTTCAAGAACTCCATATTTGGAAGCAGGGAAAACTTCGATAAGTTCATCCGTAAACCGAGTATCTATAAAATAGAACATGACTGGATGGTGCTATACGCTTACTCCATTCGCCGAGGACTTACCGAAATGGCTCTTGCCATGCAAAAGGAGAATAAAGCATATGCTGCTGCTCACAAGGTATGGGTAAAAGGGATGACGGACTTGAAACAAAGTCAGGGCAAATCCATTTATCCCGATGCAAACTCTACTCTCCGACTGACTTACGGGCGCATTTTCCCATACAAACCTGCCGACGGAATGGAATACTCCTACTACACAACTCTGAAAGGAGTGATGCAGAAAGAAGATCCGAATAACTATGAATTCGTTGTTCCGGCTAAACTAAAGGAATTGTACAAGAACAAAGATTTCGGACGTTATGCCATGAAGAACGGAGAAATGCCGGTTTGTTTCATTACCAACACAGATAACACCGGTGGTAATTCGGGCAGCCCGGTATTCAATGGAAAAGGAGAGTTGATCGGAACAGGCTTTGACCGCAACTGGGAAGGGCTGACCGGTGACATTGCTTTCCAACCGGTACTTCAACGTGCCGCCTGTGTGGACATCCGCTACACCTTATTTATTATAGATAAGTTTGCAGGAGCTTCCCACATTATCAATGAACTGAACATCGTTGAATAAACCATAAAGTAAATGAGGCGCGGAGCATTCCACGCCTCATTTACTTTATCCTTTTCAGCAACTACCCGGCAAGAGTAGCTACGTTTATCATAGACCGTTCGTTGGCTACCTCTTCCAATTCCGATATTATCAACCTGCCGCTGCTTCTTGCCCAATATGCAAACTCTTTGTTCGGTTGATAAGAATCTGCAAACTCCAATAACCTATCAAGTTCAAAGGATTCGGCTACTATCCCTGCTCCTGCCCTTGCTGCATCATAAGCATTGCAATCTTGCTCGATATGTGCCGGGACCATCATCACGGGCTTGCCTAAATACATGGCTTCACATATGGATTCAAATCCGGCAGTACTGGCATAGGCACGGCAAGACACCATATATTTCAAGAACAACAAATCATCTATCTGATGAAAACTCAGATTTTCTGTAATCTTTGATTCTTCGGGTGCATCGGTTTTATCCCAGAAGAAATGCATCTTCACTTCGGGATGTTGGAAATGATAATCGAGCACACTATCGGCAAAACCGGAGTTTACCATATAACCATGTACATAATCTCCCTTCTCTCCTTCCATGGAGATCACTTCACTACGCAGTAAAGGTGGAACAACGATAATTCTTTTTTCCCTATCCTGCAACATATTCCGGAATGATAATGCCAAACGTTTGGAAGCCCTGAGGCTTGTCATTCTCGTAAAGAGCCGGAGCATAGTGATGCCTGCCTTTTTATTTCCGGGAAACTCAAAGTCCGGATGAAGGAACAGATATTGATGACCGATACAAACATAAGGCACCTCAGGACGCAAAAAAGTATAGGTAAGCCCTGTCAAGAGTTCGTAGAAGTTCACAACCACATCCGTCCGAGTTGCCTTTATACGTTCTTTTATATAAAGCATACTCCTGAGATACACAGGCAGTTTAAGGAGATTATATGCAACGCTCCTACCTACTTTCGCTCTTTTATTCTGAGCCGTAGGAAGAAAATTAGGACTTATGAACCGCTTGACGGGAGCATGGATACTCCTGTTAAAGAAACCCGGAAGAGTACGGTTGGAGCTTTTGCCTACCAAGACCTCAACTACTTCGTGTCCCTCTTTCATCAACATCTCTTCTAACGTAATGGCCTGAGTAAAATGCCCTCTGCCTTCACCTTGGACTATAAACAGAAATTTCATGAGGCGATATTTATTTCTTCGGGATTATAAACTACATCTTTCTCAGAAAGAACATCATTATAATATAAAATGTTCCAATTTCCATTCACATCTTCTGTTAAAGTTGGTAGGATACGTATGGGATAATAAGTGCGTAGTTGCATGTCTTTTGTTTTTAAACGATACACAAAAGTCATGCAACTACGTTACAATGTAATGAAAACGGGATTACTATTCCATGAATTCCAAAGGCTTATATCCAATGTTTCTTTCTGAACATCCACACCATTGCGGCAGAAACAATGAGGGATAAAAAGAAAAGGAACGGAAAGCCCCAAGTTGTATTCTCCAATCCGTTAATCGTGTTCATGCCATACAGGCTCGCTATGAGTGTGGGAAACATTAAAACGATGGAGAAAGACGTGAGAACTTTCATGATACTGCTCACATTATTATTAATGATAGAAGCATATGTGTCCATCATCCGACTGAGAATGTTACTGTAAATGGAAGAAGTTTCATGTGCCTGCCGAAGTTCAATCTCAACATCCTCAATCAAATCGGCATCCAGTTCATCAATCGGCAGCTTGAATTTAAGCTTAGAAAGCAATATTTCATTACCTTTGAGTGAAGTGAGGAAATAAGTCAGGCAGTTTTGTAAGTGAAACAAACCCATCAAGTCTTTGTTCTCCACGCTACGATCAAGCTCACGCTTTGCATTCTCTATCTGCAAGTTTATCTGTTTCAACAGCTTCAAGTACCAAACGGATGAAGAAAGGAAGAGCTTAAACACCAAATCCACCGAATCGGTGAAGCCCGCATTCTTTCGTTGATAATGGCTCACAAAGTCATTCATCATGTTAGTTTCATAAAAACAAACGGTGATGCAAATGTCTTTCTTCAGGATAACACCCAAAGGGATGGTTATGTAGGGCGACTTGGCTTTGTCTTCCCTCATGTAAGGAATACGCAGGATGATAAGCGTCCACCCGTCTTCCGTATCAATACGGGGGCGTTCGTCTGTATCTTCAATATCGGAAATAAAATAATCGGGAACTTGCAGTTCTTTCAATAAGTAATTTATATCATTAGTATCCGGACATGTGATGTTCACCCAGCAATTAGGTTCCCACACATCAATACGCTTCAGTCCGGAATTACTTCTCCAAAAAGTTCGCATAATTCGACTCTCCATTCATTATGAACAAAGGAATACGTGCTGCGAAACCTTTGTTCTGATTAATAATTCTTACTATGATAATCGTCCATTTTCTGTGATGAAATGATTTACGGCTGCAAAAGTATAAAATAATATTCAGCGGGCTTACTAAAAAAGCTAAAAAGTAAAAGAGGCTTGCAGATACTTTGAACAAATAAGTGTAAGATTGCGTTCGTATTACAATTAGAACCAAAAACAAGCGAAATTATGGAAAAGTTTGATGACCTGATACAATCAAAGAGTCCCGTTTTAGTGGATTTCTTTGCAGAATGGTGTGGCCCATGCAAAATGATGAAGCCCATTCTTGAGGAACTGAAAAGCATGGTCGGGGAAAAAGCCCGTATTGTAAAAATAGATGTAGACAAGCATCAGGAAATAGCCCAAGTATATAACATTCAATCCGTTCCCACATTGGTGATTTTCAAAGAAGGGCTTGTGGTGTGGAGACAGTCGGGAGTGATGCAGGCAAAAGACTTGAAAGCAATCATAGAACAGCACCAATAACCCCGGACAATGAAAAAGATTATATTAATGACCGCATTGCTCATGGCAGGATGCATGGGCATTACTTTTGCCGGTAACCATCAAAACGCGCAAGATGAACCGCAAGACGGAAAAGTTATCCAGATGACCGATTCCATGTTCCTTACCAACATATTCGATTACCTGAACCAAAAACAATGGAAGTATGCAGGAAAGAAACCTGCCGTTGTGGACTTCTATGCAACCTGGTGCGGACCTTGCCGCATGGTAGCCCCTATCATGAAAAAATTTGCCAAAGAATATGAAGGACAAATCACTGTTTACAAAGTAAATGTAGATAAAGAAAAGGCTCTTGCCGGAGCAATGGGAATCACTTCCCTCCCCACTGTCGTATTCTTCCCAATGGAAGGAACTCCGCAGATTATACAGGGAGCTGCCGATAAAAAGTCCTTTCAAAGAGCAGTGGAGCAGGTACTTCTTGGCAAACCGGCCGAATAGATTTGGAAAAACAAATAAAATGTTGTATCTTTACACAATAACAAAAGGAGCAGGTACTAAGTACCGCTCCTTTTATTGCTCTACACCTTTTCTCCAATAGCTCTACTCCATTAACAAATAACCCCTACACTTTATTCTTAAAAGGTCTACACCTTCCTATAAATATGTCCTTATCTTTGGGCTTAGATGTCCGTACGTTTTAGCTTAAATATATGGTTGTTTCAGCTTAATAGTGGGGATGCCCTCACACAAGTTTCCTCAACAAGTAACGGCACAGTTCGATGGGATGGTAAAGAATCATGCGGGGACCGGAGAAACGCATCACTTGCCTGACACGCTCTTTCATATCGGAACGATAACAATGAGTAGGGCATTTGGCACAAACGGTTTTATTTTCTCCGTATCTGCACTTGTCAAGTCGGAAAGCGGCATAAGTGAGGAGTTCCCGGCAATCGGGACATAGCGAGGAAGTATGATGATTCAGCCGGCAATATAACCGTATCATCTTGCTTACTGTTCTCTTCTCCGACTCGATTCTGTTCATACTGCAAAGTAAAGGAAAGCCGGAGAAGAAAACAAAGATATAAGCTACTTTTTAGGAATCAATAAGAATACCGCCTCTTCCTTGGAGCCGATCAGTCCGCCCTTTAAAGATATTCCCCTGCCGGAACTCTGCACGGACGAGCAATCTTCATACTTCAAAGTAGTTGGAGTGAAACGTTGGGCTTTATATTCATTACCGTTTCCACCTTTAATAAAAATATCGGTTTGAACGGGTGAAACCGTATCATTGTAAAGGTATACATAGATTTGCTCACCGCATTGCACACAGAAAGCATCCAGATTACTCGCCTCAACAGGCAAAGTCACAAAAGAACCGTTCCCGGCGGCAAGCATCTTATCATTAATATCGCGCACTCCCCTGTAATAAGCGGTCATGCCTCTGTTGTCGAAAAACTCCCACCACCAACTCATCGGCAGTATCGGAGTGGGTGAAAACATGCCGTACCACAATCCGCGTTTGAAGTCAATGTCCATTTCCTGTGCAAAGTCATTGAAATTCTTACTCCAGTCCCACTCATAACCGAACTCTCCTATCACATAAGGTTTGCCGAAATTCTTTTCATACTTGAAGATTTCCGACGGTATGGATGAAGTGTGTTTATAAATATGCTTTTGGTTGACATCAATATTCGGCAGTGAGTTTAATCCTTCTATATCACGATGTGAAATGCTCGTAGTAACCACATGACCGTAAGGATCAATCTGTTTCAGATAAGTGCTCATTTCATCGTGCCAATCCACAATGTCTTTCCCGTTAATGGGATTGGGCTTGTTATTATATTGCACATTATCAACTTCATTGAAAAACTCCCAAGCACCGATAGCGGGACTATATCCCCAACGGGCAACGATATATCTCAGTCTGTTTTTATACCTTTCCTTTGCTTTGGGATTCACAAAGAAATCGGCCGAAGAAGTAGCAAACCCTCCTTCCCGCACACCGGAAGCTCCCTGACCAAGAGTGAGCATGGTGTGTAAGCCTAATGAGTCGCAAAGGTTAATCATGTAATCCATGCGTGCCACTGCACTGGGGTTATAATACTTATCAGACGGAGTGTAGCGGTGGTTATTGAAACCGTTTTTCTTATCTATCGGCAAGTTCCATGAACACATCCATGTGCGGAAGAAATTTCCCCCGTTTTTGGCAAAGTCGGTCAGCATATAATCATAGCTATATTTCGACTGCTGATGTAATTCTTTAAAAAACTTTGAATCGTCACTGGCACGTGATTCCCAACAAATATTCTCCGCCACTCCCCTGAAAGGCTTACCGTTATCATATTGGAATGTCCAGAAATCTTTCGGATGAAGAATACCGTTCTTATCGGAAGATGCTACCTTAAAAGTATAAGGCTTGGAAGTGGAAAGCACATTATCCCCTTTCCTTATTTTAAGGTTATAGCTGTATTTTCCCGTTTCCTGTGGGGTAAACCGTGCTTTCCATAAGGATTTGGCACCGCTTTTACCCGACTCATAATAACAAGGAAGAAGAAGTTCTTTCCCGGAAGGAGCGGTTATATACATATCCAATGCCACATCTTCCTGCAAATACGGGTTTTCCCAGTTGGCAATCAAGTTAATGTCTATATCAATCCTCTCATACAATGCAGGACTCTTTGTAAGTACCGTTGCCTTTTTCACCTGAGCCGATAAAGTTAATGCAACAGCGAATAATGCAATAAAAGTTGATAGTTGTTTTTTCATGTTTATAATTAATTTTGCAATAAAAACTCTACGCTATCTATAAGAGCATCGCCATTTGAATTTCCACTCCATACGGCAAATTCAATACCGATATACACTGTTCCTGTCTTTGTCGCAGTATAAACTCCTTGGCTGTCACAACCTAAGCCGTAAAGACAGCCCACTCTTTGCATTTCATCAAACAGGTTACCATCCACGGCCTTGGAATCTGTGTCGGTTCCCCAGCCATGCCACACATTAAGAGCTAAGAACAGATTGGAACCATTCGCAGCATTTCCATCATTCTCCTTAAAATCAGTCGACTCTGCAATATAGAACTGCAAGTTAGTTTTACTTGCACCACCCGGAGCTTTAATCTGGGCTTTGAACAAATATTTCTTGCCTTGCTCCACATCTACCGCCTGATAAATAACATTTTGTCCGGAAGTCATCTCTCCAAAGCGCAGACAACCACCTTCACCATTCATCGGCTTGTCTGCTGTATAGCCAAAGTTTATATCAGATCCTTTAGTCTTTACAGTCCAGAAATCGGCAGAAGATGCTTCCATATTGCCACCTTTTATTAAATCATTGGTGTTATATACCGTAATTGTCTTTGTCAGTTCTGCTTCATCATCCAACAATCCTGTAATAATCAGCTTGACTTCATAATCACCTTCGCCGGCATATTGGTGTTTAACCATAAGTCCCTCTCCCGTAGCTCCGTCACCAAAATCCCATTTGGCTGATTTTATATTGGCGGAAGCACTTGCGTCAAACGAAACATTCATTTGAATTCCCACAGAAGCATCAAAAGCCGGTGAAGCCTGCCCTGCCACATATATGGGCTCTCCTTCATACACATCGGAATAACCGGCTGCACTATTCACTTTCAATGTCACAGTATAATTGCCCGCAATGGCATATTCATGCTCCGGAGCTTCTTCCGTAGAGGTAGTTCCGTCGCCGAACTCCCAATAATAAGATTCACCATTGGTTGATTTATTCTCAAAAGAAACTTTCATAAAATCGGTATCGGCAACAAATGCAGCTTTGGGCTTTTCCCCGTTAACAATACTGGAATCGAACTTTTCATCATCTCTGCATGAGCTCAATAACAAGATGAAAACAGGAAAGAAATACAATAACTTATATAATATTCGTTTCATATCATTTTGTTTTATAGATTATTTTAAATGCTCACGGACAGCATCCACATCAATGATAACCAATGTTTCCGTATTAGTCTCACTTAATTGGAACTTCGTCGGCTTATCAATCCCTACGGTTAAAAGTAGCTTTTTACCTGTATAGACATCAGATTTCAACGAATTTATGTCCACAGACAAATAAAAACTATTATTACTCTTCCCTTCAGGTACGGTTACATTTGAAGGAAGTGTGTACATACTTTCGGGCAAGAGTACCTCATTCATTGAAGCATCGGCCTGAGTGCTTCCCGGCAATGCCAAAACATCCACAGAAAAACCATCGCTCGATACTTTCCCGGAACGAATAACTCCCAAGATAACATTCAACTTATTATTTTCTTTATCTATGCGGAAATTATACGTATAGTCTCCTCCACCGGAAGGTACATTATAATGATTGCTTAATCCTCCCGAAGCTGTTGCTTGCGGCATATATACATATGCGAAACCATAATCGGCATCTCCGTCTCCATCTTTGCATCCGGTAAAAACCGCCATAGCAAAGAAGATAATCACAAATAATATTTTATTTTTTAATAAAGCTTTCATAAGATATTAGTATTATTGATTAATAACCTTCATTTTGAACCAAAGCTCCGTTTGAGTTTTGAATCTCGGAACGGGTGAACGGGAAATAAAAATTTCTCGACAAGAATGTTCTTTGCATTACTGTCACTTCCTGATAACCGTAAACCCCGTTCACATCTTTCGTAACAGTTACTCCTTTCAGAGGTAAATTCAAAACTTTCTCGGCATCTTTCCAACGTAACAAGTCCCAATAACGATGATCCTCAAACGCAAGTTCGATGCGGCGTTCATGTTTCACTGCTTTCTCAAATTCAGTAACATCGGCAGTTGTCACTGCTGGCAAAGAAGTACTTGCACTCTTTCTTACTTGTGTCAGTGCCTCACGTGCAGTCATTGTATATCCTGAAGGAAGTGCATCGGGGCCATAAGCCTGATTCATAGCTTCAGCATAATTCAATAATACTTCGGCGTAACGGTAAGCAATCCAATGATGATATGCTTTTCCATCTTGCACAAGGTTTAATTTATCGGTAAGGAACTTCTTCAAATAATAGCCTGTCCTGCTCGTGTTGGCTATGCTCATGTCATCAGAGCCTCCTGCCGACTGGTCAATAACCCTGTCATTCCATTGGCTACCGTTGACAACTATACTTGCTTCCAAACGGGGATCCCTATTCTTATAAGGATTCATCGGATCTTTTTCACCGATATACTCGTAAGCCGATACTAAATTTTGTGTAGGAGTAATGCCACTGTTACCACCTGCTGTCGATATAGGATAGTTTTTCTTTTCAACTGTATTATCTGTCGGTCTGCGAATAATGAAAATATTTTCTTTATCTGTCAAAGGAGCTTCACCGATAAAGCTATTGCGATAATTTCTATTTTCGGGCATTCTGTAATTAAGCAATGCTATTACATCATGGGCAGCTCTTGCTGCATTTTCCCATTTTGACTTATCATTATTGGGGTTATGCAAAGGACTTGCCGCATACAAAAGTGCTCTTGCCTTGATTGCCAAAGCTGCTGCCAAAGTGAAACGTCCTGCTTCCTCCGATACATTATCGGGGTGAGTTTGCCAATCTACCTGCAAACCGTCTTTATGATCATCTATTTCCTTTACAATATAATCTACAACAGCATCATAGGAAGTGCGGACCAAACTTCCACGATCCGCATCTTCCGACATTGTTTTCTCTACAATCGGCACACCTCCATACATTTTAAGCAGTTCTGTATAATAGAATGCTTTAGCGATGTGTGCTTCTGCCCGATACCAATTGAGACTTCTAATATCTTTCTCATAATTATCTTTCTCGTTTACAAGATTACGGTTCATTGCCAATAATTCTTCACCATTCTTTGCATACTCCAAGAAGAAATTAGCAGCACGAATACCTTCATAGTAATTCTTATAAAGATTAGAAAGAGGATTTGCATTTGCATTAATTGTTCCTCTATAGAAATAATATACATCTCCCGTAGCCGATGTTTGTACAGCCTCATCAGAAGCAGCAGCAAACAAATTGCCATCCAATACAGAGAAACCATAAGTCATCGGTGAATAGAAAGCAGCAGCAAACTGCCATAAGGTATTTCTATTTGTAGCAGCCGCGTCCGGAGTAGTATTGGTATCAATCTTTGTATCCAAAAAGCCATTACATCCGGCGAATGTCATAACAACAAACGCTGCAAATATCGTTTTATATACTTTTCTTAAATCCATAATTATCTATTTTTAAGGTTAAAAAGTAGCGGTAATACCAACATTAAAAGATTTCAACGCAGGATAACCATACATCGACTCCGGATCCATATCATAATTTTTAAGCAGATTGCTCCATGTTACAGGATTCACAGCATTTACATAAAGTCTTAATTTTGAGAACCCACTGTGACGAAGTACTTTTTTAGAAAAGTCATATCCCAGTTCTATATTCTGTATACGAAGAAAATCATTACTCTTCATCCAGAACGAACTGTTTTGATAGTTATTCTTATTATTCTGAGTTGTTAAGCGTGGATAAGTAGCCGTAGCACGAGTATCAATATTCTGTTCCGGATAATATGCCCACGCACCTTTGGCAATATCATAAGCATTTCCGTTATTGACAAAAGCTACTACATGATCTTCATAATCCAACATATTTATATCTGCTCCATAAGAACCTTTAAAGAATATGCTAAAATCAAATCCTTTGTAGTCCACACTTCCACCAAAACTATAAGTCAACTCTGCATATGGAGATTTACCAATCGCAGTAACATCTGTCTGGTCAACAAAGCCATCACCATCCAAATCTTTATAGCGAATATCTCCCGGCTGAACATTGCCAAAAGCAGGAACAGGAATATCTTTCTTTAAAGAACCATCGGCATTAAAATCACTTAACTGATAAAAACCAACAGCTTCCAAACCGATAGGTGTTCCATAGGCTCTCCCTGTTTGTCCGTTATAAGCAAATGCGGGAGCAACTTCGGCCATATAATCAATCTTGTTTTTCGCATAAGTTGCCATACCTTGTAATGAGTAGCCAACTTCTCCGACCTTATCTACATATGATGCACTGACTTCTAAACCCTTATTAGTCATCTTTCCTACATTACTAATAAAGTTATTCACTCCATAATAGCTCATCAAAGAGTTGTCAATAGTGAGAATATCACTGCGTTTATCCAAGAATAAGTCAACTGTTACATTCAATTTATTCAATAATGTAACATCTGCGCCGATATTATATTTCAAACTCTTTTCTGCAAAAGCATTCTGATTAGCCAAAAACAGAGGAGCGAGCGTTCCTTTCTGATTAACTCCATTTGTCCCCGTATAAAATGCTCCGACCGAACTACCTGCATAATATTGCTGATAAAGATAACGTCCGTTCGAAGCAAAATTATCGAATGCTATGCTTGTATCAGCACTTCCCGTTTTTCCAAATGATGCTCTTAACTTAAAAAAATTAACAACAGGATTATCCTTCAAAAATGATTCATTTGATATTACCCATGCAGCAGAAACTGTCGGATAAAATCCCCATTTATTGCCGGGAGCATAAGCATCATTTCCGAAATAAGAAAAACCGAATTCACCGACATAACGATTATCATATGCATAGTTAACACGACCATTGAAGTTCAAATAATGATATTTGTAACCAAACAGCCCATCCCCTTTAAAATCTGATAAATGATAATTGAAAGCCGAATTAATATCATGTTTACCAAACTGACGTCCATATCCTAATGTAAGAATAGCCTGTTTCCAGTCATTCATACTTACCGGATCATATTTATTGGCAACAATACTTGTTGTTTGATCCGTTGTCGTAGTTTCTCCATTGTAATATCTGGCATAATTCTTCGTTTTACTGTATTTGCTCGTTGACCTCGAATAGAAAGAAAATGCTTCTTGGAGATAAAGACCTTTTGTAATAAAGTCCAGTCTTTCTTTCAAACTGAAATTACCTTGTAATATACGTAAACGTTCAGAGTACCAACCTAATCCTTTAATAGAACCTACCGGGTTATTAGGATATAAAGTCGTACCGGAATAATGCTCTTCCTCTTCATTATCAAATACCGGATAAATATTAGACGGATAGCGAGCCAAATCCGACATAAGATTCCAATAGTTAGGTCGCTTACGTTGTTCCAAACGTCCACCTATATCAACTCTTGCTTCAATGAAGTCAAATAAATCAAAATCAAGATTAGCCCTGACATTATAACGATTCATCTGAATATTGGAAGTTTCCGATTTATTTGAAACATTATATAATCCTTGCTGATTAGCATAACCAAATATAACGTTATATCTGGCACTTGCACTTCCACCATTGAAAGTTATATCTCCATCTATATAAGGTGCCCTGTCTCTTAATGCCTGATCATACCAATCAACATTTGTTCCTGTACCATTTTGATAAGCTGAAAGATCATTAGCACTGTATTTGGGCGACCATACCATACCATTATCATTGCTAACAGCCTGATTATATAATGAAGCAAAATTATAAGAGTCCAGAGGTTTATGAATATTGATAGGAGATTGTAAGCCACCTCTAAATTGAACTGTGATAGTCGGTTTTCCTATTTTGCCTCTTTTGGTTTCAATCCATATCACTCCATTAGCTCCTCTCATACCGAAACTAGCTAAAGACGCGGCATCTTTCAAGACGGATACACTTTCTATTTCCGACGGCATCAAATAAGTAAGGTATTCTAAATTAACTTCGAAACCATCAACATAAAATTTACACTCATTATATCTGCCATATCCATAACTACCAATACCACGAATAAGGATATTAGCATTATCGCTTCCCGGCTCCCCGTTTCCCGTATTTACAAATAAGCCGGGTAAACGACCGGATAAAGTATTTGTAAAATTAGAAGTTGTTGTCTTATATAACGATTCGCTTGATGCTGTTGATACAGCTCCGGTATTATTATATTTTGTCGTATTAAACAACCTTCCCGGTATTATACTTTCTATTGCAACCGTATCATTTTGAACCGACATACCCTGTGCATAGGCATTAACTGTAGCAATAGAAAATATACTACTTAAAAGCATGCCCCGAATAATATATAGTTTATTCATACTCTTTTATATTTTAAATAAAACACTGAGGATATTAATATCCCGGATTTTGAACAATAGTACCCTTATTTACTTCCTCTTGGGGGAATGGTTCCAAATACATACTTGGGCTCCAAAAACAGATATAAGCATTCGAATCCCAGTAAGATATAAGAGCTTCAGGTTTATTCTTATTTGAAACTTTAGTATCAACGAAGAATTGCATTTCTCTCATCTGCCCACCAATAATACCATTATCAATATCAGGATGTTTCCAATGTTTCACATCAAAATACCGTTGATTCTCTCCTGCAAATTCAATTGCTTTTTCACGCCAAATAATTTCACGTAACTTTTCTTTGTTCCTTTCTGTAATAGAAGGCAGACCTGCCCTATTATGTACCATATTCAAGTTATCCAAAGCTTTATCAGGATTATTATCTTCATTATAAGCTTCGGCTAAATTCAAATATATCTCAGCCATTCTGAACAAAGGTGGTTCAAACCATGATCTTGAACCTGCATGATAATAAAATTTAGTAGTGAAACCACAGCCTTTTCCAAAGCCATTGCCATCAGGAAATAAAGATTTATCCTGTACATAGTTACCTATGCTTCTCCCCCAACCATCGACAGACCAATTGTTATCACCGGCATTATTAGCAGCACTAACTCCCGGTACAATATAATCAGCTCTAAAACGAGGTTCAATTTTAGCCATATTAGCAAGCCAATGACTTGCCGGCAATGGAGAAGCATCTCCCACTTTAGGCCATGTTAATTCGTTTCCGTTCTTATCATAATAATTAGCTAAAAAATTACTTAGCAAACCAATATTGTCTGTATCCCATCTATCTTTCCACCAATATGCAGAAGTATTATAATAATATGCCAAATAATTATTATTTTGATCCGCTTGATCAAATTTATAAGCCAAAATAACTTCTTTATTTCCCGGAGTTGAAGTAGCAGTACCATAATCATCAAATGCATTCAAATTTGGTTCATTCTTACTACCACCTGTATTTAATAAACTATATCCATGAGAAGATGCCCAAGTTAGAACAGCTTCATTTGCAGTAATAGCTGTTTTCCATCGGTTAGGGTCCTCATTTCCAAAACAAATCAATTTATTATTCTCGCCAAAGTCCAGATAAGGTTTACTGGAATTAAACAGAGGACGAGCGGCAAACATTAAAATTCTGGCTTTCATTGCTAAAGCAGCTCCTTTTGTTAAACGTCCGTAGTAAGTATCAGACCATTCATCCGGTAAACCATTATAAGCTTCATCAATTAGCTCCAGTGTATATTCCAATGTTTCTTCCAAAGTAGATCTTGCAATAAATAAATCATCTTCCGGAACAAAAGACTTTGTAACTTTAGGAACACCACCATAACGATAAAACATTCCCATATAACGGTATGCAATTAAACCTGCACATTCAGCCTTAATGTATCCCTTTATCTCATCTGTCATATCGGGAACTTTATCTATATTCTCTTTTACAAGAAAGCATTCTCGTATATACATCCAATTTTGTGCAAAACTATCAGCTCCTCCGTCTGAACCATCAGTACCCGTTACACTTAAACCCGCATCACAAATCTTCCATGTTCCATGCCAATTATAACCCTTCGAACGTTCACCAGAAATAGAACCAAGATTTCCGTGACCAACTCCCCAACCTGTAGGCCACCCATGCTTAAGAACATTACGATAACAATTAAATAAAGCAGCTTCAGCATTCTTTGCCGAGGAATATACTTTGTCCAAATCCACCGTACCAGAGGTATCAGGCTTTTCTAAAAAAGAATCTACACAAGATGTAGCTCCTATTAATAAACCAATCATTAATATTGAAATATATATTTTCTTCATAATAATATGATATTACCTTTTTATTATTAAAACTGCATACTCAATCCAAAGCTTATAACTCGAGTCAATGGATAAACATATGTGTTTCCATCTGTCGTTTCAGGATCAATACCTATATCAGATAACTTGTTTTTGAATGTATATAAGTTATTAGCATTAGCATATACTCGTAAAGAAGAAATACCTGTAGCCTTCAAAAAACGGCTGGTGGACGGCACTGTATAACCCAACTCAATGTTCTTCAACTTAAAGAAGTTACTGGAAACCATCCAATAATCACTTTGCAGAAAGTTATTATCACTTGATGTAGCATCATATGTTGCACGCGGATAGGTAATCTTATCACCAGAAGCTGCTTTTTCGGGTGTCCAGCGACCATCATACATCCATTGCCATGCATTCCCGGCACTCTTATAAAATGGAATAGACATTCCACTGCCAACATAATATGAACCGTTTGCTGTTCCGATAAACAATACTCTCAAATCAAAACCTTTATAGTTCAAACCTAATTTTAAGTTATAATGATATTGAGGATAATTAGGAAAACCTATCGGAGCTATATCTTTATTATTAATAATACCGTCACCATTTAAATCGACATAACGAATATCTCCTAAAGTCGCTTTATTACTTGTATATGTATTATATGGTCGAGCTGCCAACTCTTCATTTGTATTATAAAGCCCATCACTAATTAACCCAAACCTTTGCCCAATACTAAATCCTGTCTCATTCATCCAATAATACGGATTAGGGGCTTCTGCACGATATATTATTTTATTTTTAGAATAACTTATACTTCCTTCAACTGAATATCCAAGTTTATGAGATTGATCACTCCATCCTAATACAATTTCATAACCTTTATTTAAGGTCTGTCCCACATTTGCAGGAGGAACATCTCCTTTTTGAACACCATAAATACCAGGAATAGTTCCTAATGTTGTCAGGATATTCGTTCTATCTTCTCTAAACCAATCAAACAAGAACGAAAGTCTATCATTTAAAAATCTAGCTTCGAAACCTATATCATATTTCTTTGCCTTTTCCCAAGTTATATTAGGATTTCCAATAGTGCCCTCCGTTACTCCTGAATAATAAGGATTAGTAGTAGAACCATTAGAAGTTCCTAACCAATATCCATCTTTATTTAGATTATATGTATTAGGAAAAAACAAATAACGACGAGTATTTGTCAACTGATCATTACCAACCACACCGTATGAACCACGAAATTTCAAGAAAGTAATCCAATCATTTTGTGGAAAAAAAGGCTCACTAGAAGGAACCCAACCTATTGAATATGCTGGAAAGAAACCAAACCTTTTACCTTCTGCAAATTGTTCGGTACCATTATAACCCATATTGAACTCTGCCATATAGCGTTCATTATAGTTATATGTTACACGCCCTACCAATCCCATAATACCAGATGGGGTATTATTTACATCATTAGGCATTGTATATTTAGAAGCTTTACCTAGAAAAAGTGCAGTAACATTATGGTTGCCAAAGCTTCCTGTATAATCAATACCTGCATCAATATAAAGTTTATTCCAATTACTATATCCTTTTGACTCAAATGATGTATTACTTATACCACCTCCAAAAAAATCAAATTTATTAGGATCATCTGCATTTCTTTGAAAAGAATAAACTGGAAGAGACGGTTTTACTGTTACATATCTATTATAATTATCCTGATAACTTAAAGTTCCATGAACTTTCAATCCTTTAAGAAGCCAGCCCATATCATGCTCAACTTTCATTGTATTATCAAGAAGAGTATTATAAATATAACCTGTACCACTATTTAATAAATTATATACTGCATTTTGATTCCCTATTTGACTGTTAGTTTTTACAGCTAAAGGATTCTGAGCACTACCAGCTACTCCTGCATAACCATTTATCAAATATCCATCAACAATACCCGGACACATGAATGGGTTACCGTCATAAATATATTGCATGATAATTTTATATCTTCCAGAAAGATCATAGGGATCAGAGCCAATACCGGGTCCTCTTGTTTCACCAAACTGACCTGCTAAATTCAAAGAAACCTTAAGATTCTTTACCACCTCAATATCAAAGTTAGAACGGAAATTATATCTTTCAAATTTAGATCCTGTATTCGCACCATGATATTCTGTTGCATTCGTAATACTTTTCTGGCTAAAATAACCTAATGATGCAAAATACTTAACTCTTTCTGTTCCACCAGATACATTCAAGTTTAATTGCCATTGGGGACCGTTTGCATCAAACTGTTCTGAATATAAATCTCTATTTCCATAATATACAGCAGGACTTGCATTAAGCTGAGTTTTTTGGGCATCCGTTAAATTCATTGCAGCCACTTCTTCCGGAGTAAAATCTCTATTATTCTGAAATTTCCATAAATCTTGTTCATCATACAAATAAGCCGCTAATCCTCCCATACTAGCAAAACTATTCATTTCATTTTGAATGCCTTCATTACGCATCATAGCCCAATCATAAGATGAAAGTCCTTTCTGCAAAGAAGAAGCCGTAGTCACACCAAAATTTGAAGATAAATTAATTACAGGTTTACCAACTCTTCCCCTTTTAGTAGTAACTATAATAACACCATTTGCACCACGAATCCCATATACAGCCGTTGAAGATGCATCTTTTAAAATACTAATTCCTAATATCTCATTCGGATCAATAGCATTCAATTCCGCAAAAGCCTGTTCTGAAGCTTGCTCAACTCCATCAATAACTACTAATGGAGAGGCATTACCATAAGTAGAAATACCACGAATTCTAATATCGGTAGCATTACGTCCAGGTTCGCCACTTGTCTGTAAACCACTTACCCCTGGACTATTACCTATCAAAGCGTTAGATATGTTAGCAACAGGAGATGCCATCAAATCTTTACCAGAAACTGCGGAAATAGCTCCCGTTACATTAACTTTCTTCTGAGTTGCAAAAGCTGTAACAACAACTTGCTCCAATGTTAGAGTTGATTCCTGTAGCACTACATTAATCACATTTCTTCCTGCAACTTTAATTTCTTGAGTAACCATACCCACATATGAAAACTCTAACACAGCATCCTTCGGAACATTAGTCAGATTATAATTCCCTTCAAAATCAGTAATTGTACCGTTAATAGTACTCTTTACTTTGACATTAACTCCAATCAAAGGATCACCAGTTCCATCTTTTACAATTCCACTCACTGCTATTACATCTGTTGATTGATTAACAGAAGCATGCATATAAGAAGGAATACAACACACAAACATACAAACTATCAAAAACTGATAGAGTGGTGCAGAGTGTAACAAATTTCTAATTTTTCTTTTCATAATAATATATTATCGATTAACGTTTTTCAATAAATAATTAAGAAATAGAAAGTAAATATTTTATATCATATAATATCGCATTGTATTGACTATATTTATATATGAAATAGAATAAGCTAAAACTATTTTCTTAATATACTGTCTTTTGATACGATCAATTTATTATATTGCAGAGGGCTTATAAAGAATTTATTTTATGCTATACCAATTATTAGTTTACCACAATATTATTAGGCATTACATACATATTAGGAAGATCTTTCTCAAATAATGTATGTTCATCTCTATAAAAAACTTTAAAATCGTTAGCAGAAGTATCCCCAATATATGGTCCGAAAGCATGTTTGGGATTATCATTCCTCCAAGCAACCACCATGCAAGAAATGTTATCTTTTAAAGGAGCTAAAACAGCTTCTGTCCAATAAGTTGAAGTATGATTATTCTCTAATCCTGTTTCCGTTACTCCCACTGGCTTTTTTAGGATACTGGACAATTCTGACAAGCTTTTTAAATTAGAAATAAAAGCTTCTGTTTTTCTTCCGTGATAACAGTCCATTCCTAATAAATCTACATAATCATCGCCAGGCCACCGGAACATCAAACGTGATTTTGCATTATTATAGACGTCATCCATTTGAGGAGAAATTGCATAAATCACATTGTGCACTCCTTTTATATCCCTCAAATAATGAATAATAAATTTCCAAAAGCTAATGAATTCATCTTCTGTTGTTGCACTACTACCCCACCAGTTCCATGATTGAGTATGTTCATGCAATGGACGAAATATAACCGGAATTAAGCGCCCGTTATCATCTTTCATAGACAATAAAGCCTCTGCCACATCATCCAATCTCTTTTTATACTTAATATTCATAACACTGCCTTCCTGTAGAATCTGATCAACAACTTTAGTATTATCCCATGCAGTTCCAACCGGATATTTAGTATCAGGACCTTCCGTTAAAGGGTTTCCCTGATGCCATACCAGCATACTGACTCCGCCTCTCTTATAAGCTGCTTTTATAAAATCTATTTTCTTTTGATTAATACCATTCATGTCCAAACTATATACTGCCGGATGATCACCAACCAAATCTTTTACATCACTTCTGTCATTATCTCCTCTCCAACCGATTCCATAAGAAGGATAATCATGATGCCCAAACATTACTCCCTTCTGTTGAATTAACCATAAATTTGCATATAGAGCTTTAGTTTCCGGAGTTGCTAATTTGTCTACCATTGATAATTCTGTCACTTGATTCTTGAATAACCTCTGTGCAAAATCATTTAACTGCGCGCGCCAAAACGGCCATTCATGCCCGGCAACCATATCATGAAACTCATGATTTACTCCACGCTTTGAAAGATCGGATATTAGTTCTTTGTGTCCGTTATAGCGGGGATCTTTTGTTCCGCAACTGATCCATAAAAGTTGAAGTTCTTTATTTATAGTCTCAGGATGGTCGATTATTCCGGGAATGTATTTCTCATAATCGAAAGTTCCATCGCTTAGAATCCCTGCACTAAATTGACCTATGTATGAAAACTTATCCAAATTGCGCAAACCTATTACATAGGCTTGTCCACCTCCCATAGAAAGACCGGCTATTGCTCTGTTAACTTTGTCTGTTTTCACCCGATAGCGAGATTCAATCATAGGGATTATGTCCGTAAATAGCTCCTCTTCCAAGGTATTCATGCCCTCAACAGTGCTACCTCCTGCCCATGAACCATCTGTCAATCCATTCGACATGACAATCAACATGGGAACTGCCTTACCGGAAGCTACCAGGTTATCCAGAATAACCGCTGCTTTACCATCGTTTATCCAACTGCCTTCATAATCACCTCCTCCATGTCGCAAATATAAAACAGGATAACTCTTTTGAGGACTACTCTCATATCCGGCTGGAAGATAAACATACATAGTACGTAACTTCTCTAATGGAGTTGATACATATTTAAGTATATGAATCGCTCCATGATTAACGTTCTGTTCTTCATCAAAGCGAACTTTTCCACTATGTACTTCCACAATACTGCCATAAACAGAAGTTCCCGCTTTAACTTTAGGATTGCACATGTCCAGCATTTGAATACCATCCACGGTAAAGGTATATTGATAAATTCCCGATTGAATTGGTTTTGTTGTTACGCTCCACACTCCTTCCTTATCTTTGGACATGGCTTGAGACACAACATCCCACTCACCTAAATTCAAAGACACCTGTTTTGCCTTAGGAGCTTTCAAACGGAAAGTGATGCTGCCATCTTTGTGTACATCTGGAGAAAAGACTGGCCCCGCAGGTTTCCACCAACCTTCCGTACTAAACTTCTGCGTTTGTTTTTGCGCATTTAAAGGGCTTAGCGACATGTTAACCAATGCCGCTAAAGCTAATAAATATAAGAATTTCATCGTCTGATTTATTTTTCCGTGCTTACCAGATATAAGTACCTACCGCACCGGGAGCCAATTTCAAATTAGCAAATTTACCATTATATTGTATTCTGACAGAAGAAGTGTTTCTCGAATCGTTTGCAACGATCAAAACAATCTTTCCATCAGGAGTTTTAAAAGCAACATTAGGCAATACATTACTGTGTTCTATGATTGTCGCTCTTTTAATCAAAGCATTTTCCTCGTCTTCCGTCAGTTCCACAGTTCTGTCAAATGTATTGGTCGATGCAATGCGAACCGATCCCGGACGGGCAAATTTAGATGCATGCGCCACCACATAATAGGCAACATTACGTGAAACATTATCGCCATCTATCGTAATTGCCCCCTGACACATAGAGCAACCGCCATTATCGGTATGAGGATCATTATTTTTATCGGCAGCAAGATTCCAAAGAATAACGTTCTTACTCCAATTTCTCGGAACACCGATAATCAGTCTTTTTACAGGATCGGCAATATTGATAGTTTCACTTCCGGGACGTTCGGTAACCATTTGTTCCGTGAAATATATATTCTTATCAGGACGTGCCATGTGAACTGCCGACATTGTATTTATATCACCACGATAATGATGAAAAGCAGAACCATCCACATACTGTGCAACTTCCGGATCATTGAATATAGCAAGAGGATAATCAGGGCGGTCACAATTATGGTCGAATGCAACAATCTTGGTCTTTATTCCTTCTGCTTTAAAAATCTGACCTAAATTCTTTAACACAATAGCTTGCTCATTCCACAGAGTTGGCATACTTGGAGTATTACGTGAGTTAAGAGGCTCATTCTGAGTTGTTAATGCATCAATATGAATACCCTCTTTCTCCATGGCTTTCACATACTTTGCCAAGTAACGAGCATATACTTCATAACATTCCGGTTTCAAAGCACCACCTCTTACATTATTGCTAACTTTCATCCATTTAGGAGCAGACCAAGGTGAAGCTAAAATTTTAATGTCCGGATTGATAGCCAAGATTTCTTTCATTACAGGAATGACAGCAAATTTATCTTCGCCTAAATCAAACTTCTTTAAGTCAAAGTCTGTTTTTCCATCGGGCAGGTCATCATAAGAATAAACAAAACTGTTCAAATCGGAAGCTCCGATAGTCAGGCGAATGTAACTGATACCTACATTATTACCATCGGTGGCGAAAAGTTCACGCAATATTTTAGCACGCGCATCATCACTCATATTCTTTAAATGGAACGAGCTACCTCCGGTCAATGCATACCCAAAACCATCCATAGATTGAAATGACTGACGGTCATCTATTATAATAGGTAATCCGCGCCCCTCTTCTTTGTCGCTGAAAGAATAAGTTTCGGGTTGTTTCATAAATAAGGAAGAACGATCGGGATTAGTCACCCATGCTTCAATCTTCCGGGAGTTTGTTTCTTGTGAAAAAGCTCCTAAAGAACAAGACAGCAGCATCAGGCTTATCACCCCTCTAAAACAGTTTTTTCCGGTTAGTCTCATAGTATTTCATTTTATTGAGTTATGTATATATTCTGAACATGACAAAAGTAAGAACAATAAATGCTACACACTACAAACATTTCATCATTTAATGATACTATTTTATCAATAAAATAAAAGGCAGCTAACCAAAATAGGTTAGCTGCCCCGGAATTGAGTATTATTTATCTAAATATAATCCCTGATTACTTATTGAAGTATCTGTTATACAAACCTTCAAAACCTTTGCCGTGACGAGCTTCGTCCTTGCACATTTCATGAACTGTGTCATGGATAGCGTCAAGATTCAATTGCTTAGCGCGGGTTGCAATACGCTTTTTGTCTTCGCAAGCACCTTGTTCGGCATCTTTACGTTTCTGCAAGTTAGTTTTAGTATCCCATACTACGTCACCAAGAAGTTCGGCAAACTTAGCTGCGTGTTCTGCTTCTTCCCAAGCATATCTCTTGAATGCTTCGGCAACTTCCGGATAACCTTCACGGTCTGCCTGACGGCTCATTGCCAAATACATACCAACTTCTGTACATTCGCCCATGAAGTGATTATTCAAATCCTTAATCATTTCTTCGTCACAACCTTTGGCAACGCCAATTACATGTTCGTCAGCAAAAGCCATCGGGCCACCGGCTGTTTCTTCCACTTCAACAAACTTGCTTGCAGGAGCTTTACAAAGAGGGCATTTCTCAGGTGCAGCATCACCTTCATGTATGTAACCACATACTGTACATCTAAACTTTTTCATAATCTTTTTCTTGAATTAATTAGTTAGTCAATATTTTATTTTTCCAAGCAATTCTTGCAAATACCTCTATAATAAGAATGGACTTCGTTGATGATATGTCCGCCAACTTCCATATCAATCAATTCTTTATCCGCTTGCGGCAGAGGCAAATCATAAATCTTGTTACAACATTTACATAGAAAATGCGCATGCGGAGCAGTATCTCCGTCAAAACAAACATTTTTCTCGTCAATAGTAAGCAACAAAGCTGCATTCTGTGCAGTAAAGAGCTTCAACGTATTATATACGGTAGTCTTTGACAAAGTGGGAATGGCCGGACTCAATGCAGTATAAATCTCTTCCACATTAGGGTGTGTCTTATGAGTCAAAAGATAATCCATAATAGCAATTCTCTGCACCGATGGCTTAATGTTGTACGTTTGTAAATGTTTGTAAGCGTCCATGTTTATCCTATATTTCAGAATTGTAATTATTACAATTATTTTATGAATGCAAAGATAAATATGTTTTTCAATTATGCAAAGCTTATAATAAATTATTTTATCTTTTTTCTTTAATTCATCGTCCTCTCCATTCATCTCCCGAAAAAGAATGGAAATATTACTTATATTGCTTATTTTTGCACTCTCTACTAAAGACCAAGAACAATATGAACTACGGATTTATCAAAGTAGCAGCAGCAATCCCACAAGTAAAGGTGGCAGACTGTACATTCAATGCCAATCAAATAATTGACATGGTTAAAGATGCGGCATCAAAGCAAGTGCAACTCATCGCCTTTCCCGAACTTTGCATCACAGGATATACTTGCGGAGATCTGTTCCAGCAACAGCTGTTAATAGAAGAAGCCGAGAAAGCTTTGCAACATATTATAAATGAAACATCGGAATTAAACATCACTTCCATTGTCGGCATACCTGTTGCTGTCGGAGCAACTTTGATTAATGCAGCCGTTGTTATCCGTGGTAAAGTCATTATGGGTATTGTGCCTAAAACATATATACCTAATTATAAAGAGTTCTATGAGAAACGATGGTTTACTTCCGCTACGGAAATTACGGAAGAAGGAACTATACTCTGCTCTCAATGGGTGGACATTAACCCGAAACTTTTATTCAACCTGAACGGGAGCAAATTCGGTATAGAAATATGTGAAGACCTCTGGGCACCCGTTCCGCCAAGTTCCATACTCGCCACGCAAGGCGCGGATATTATCGTTAACCTATCGGCAAGCAACGAACTGATCGGTAAACATAAATACCTGCAATCACTCATTGCACAACAATCGGCACGTTGTATTTCGGGCTATATTTATTCTTCTGCCGGATTCGGCGAATCTACCACAGACGTAGTTTTTGCAGGTAATGCCATGATTTATGAAAACGGAAGCCTTCTTGCCGAAGCCAAACGTTTCTGCATGCAGCAGCAACTCGTTATCAGCGAAATAGATATTGAACGCCTGCGCACCGAAAGAAAGATAAATACCAGCTTTGCTGCGTGTGCTTCTATTTTCAGAGAGGAAAAAGGGGATGAAATAGATACGGAACAAGAGTTACCGAAAGAATTCACACTTACTCGCACAGTAGAACCGCTTCCCTTTGTACCTTCCGGCAATGCCTTGAATGAAAGATGCGAAGAAATATTCGAAATACAAGTATCAGGACTTGCCAAACGCTTGGTTCACACTCATGCACAAACAGCAGTAGTGGGTATATCGGGAGGACTTGACTCTACCCTCGCCCTGCTTGTCTGTGTAAAGACCTTCGACAAACTGGGGTTTGACCGCAAAGGCATTTTGGGAATCACCATGCCGGGTTTCGGAACGACCGACCGCACCTACCACAATGCCATCGACCTGATGAAATCTCTCGGCGTAAGCATTCGTGAAATCAGCATAAAGGATGCTTGCATACAGCACTTTAAAAATATAGGGCATGACGTGAATGTGCACGATGTCACTTATGAGAACTCACAGGCAAGAGAACGCACACAAATATTAATGGATGTGGCAAACCAAACAAACGGAATGGTTATCGGCACGGGAGACTTGTCGGAACTTGCGTTAGGTTGGGCTACGTATAACGGCGATCACATGTCCATGTATGGTGTAAACGGAAGCATACCCAAAACATTAGTGAAATATCTCGTGGAATGGGTTGCCCGCAACGGAGTGGATGAACAATCGCGCAACACCCTGCTCGACATTGTAGATACTCCGATCAGCCCGGAACTTATTCCTGCCGATGCCAATGGAAACATCAAACAAAAGACGGAAGACCTTGTAGGACCTTACGAACTCCACGACTTCTTCCTATATTATTTCCTGCGTTTCGGTTTCCGTCCGGCAAAGATCTACTTCCTTGCACAACATGCTTTTGGGGGGAAATATGATAACGAAACGATTAAGAAATGGCTATCCACTTTCTTCCGCCGTTTCTTTAACCAGCAGTTCAAACGTTCTTGCTTGCCCGACGGTCCGAAAGTAGGTTCGGTTTCATTAAGTCCGCGCGGAGATTGGCGGATGCCGAGCGATGCATGCTCCACTCTTTGGTTGAAAGAGATTGAGGAGTTATAAGTCATAATCTCCTATACATACATTTTATATTTTTACTATTCACCGCCTTCACCCCTACCGGATCTGCTTACAGCAAACCGTTTCAGGGTGAAGGCGGTGAAAATAACCTCTTTTCCCGGTGAATCAGAGTTTCCTCTTTAAGAAACGTTTTGCCAAATACTTCCTTACCGGCTCATCATACAGCTTCAAGCAAAGATAAGCTATCAATATGCTCAATGCATAAACACACAAGGCAACCTGCCACGTTTCAGCGAAAGTGAAAAGCTGTTTTTTTATCAACCACGCATAGAACAAATACATGATCGGATAGTGTACCACATAAACCGGATAAGATATATCTCCCAAGAATTTACATATATTTGTTGAACTCTTGTCCGTAGTAGTACCCGACGCTCCTATCCAAAGAAGAACAGGGAAAGCCACAATGATGCAAAATGCCTCATAAACTCCATTCGCACAAATGGGTTCGGTTCCTTCAATAAAAGGCACCGAAAGCAAAGCCACCATTATCACAGTACATATCCAGAATGCACCTCTGATTTTTATCGGCTTGAAAACACGTAACAAAAGCATACCCATTGAGAAAGGGAAAAGCATTCTTAATAACCCACCTACAAAGTTTACACCGTCCAATGTCCAACCCACTCCCAAGTTGCCATAGCCGGAAACATCAAAAATAGCGAATGATGCCAAAGCTATTCCCAGCAAGATTACAAGTACAGTCAATACCTTTGTTGACAAACGGCGAATAAATATGGCATAAAGAATATTACCTATATACTCAAAAAACAATGACCAGCAAGGTCCGTTCAACGGGAACATTTCACCATTTCCACGCACTTCATACCCCAAACCCGGCATTGCAGGAATGAAAAGTATCGTGCAAAGCAAAGATAACATCACCATTGATATGGCAACATGCGTTCCATCCCATTGCACACAACCTTGAAGATAGAACGAGATAACCCCCAGAACGGCACCCATTACTACCATAGGATGAAGACGTATCAAACGACGTTTAAAGAAATTCGTCATTGTAAAACCCTTGCTCCAACGGTCGTCATAAGCATAAGCGATAACGAAACCCGAAAGAATAAAGAAGAAATCCACGGCCAAATACCCGTGATTGAAGGTGTCAATCGTGCCACCACCGGCAAAGGCATAGCCTTCGAATACATGATACCATATAACTATAAGGGCTGCCACACCACGAAGTCCATCCAAAAGATAATAATGCGGCTTGCTGTCTGCAAAAGCTGCTGAAGAAGTTTTCGACATCTGATTTTGTGTTATTTAGTTTAAAGATTCAGGCGACAAAGATACGGTTTGCCAAACAAACTTCTTTTGCCCTAAAGCAAAAAAGTACGGTAATCATCTATTTTTTAGCACGCACCCGGCTGAGTGTATAAATCGAAATACCCAGAAAAGCAGCTATATATTTCAACTTCACCCGGTTTACCAATCCGGGATGACATTGGTTGAACCGTTCATACCGCTCTTTAGGCGAAAGTTGCAGCCTTTCCACAAAGATATGGCTGAGTTCCTTGTTTACATTCTGATGCAGGATTCTCCCCCAGTTGGCTATATCAATGTACTTTTCATAAAGAGCATTCAACTTGTCTATCTCTATGACATAGATTTTGCAATCCGAAAGAGTTTCAATACTCTCTACCGACGGTTGTTTGTAATACAATGAATCCATACCGAAAGTAATGTCACCCTCTTGACTGAACCAAGTAGTGGTATCCTCCCCGTTGTGATGGAATACGGAGCGGGTAACTCCTTCTTCGATAAAATAAACCAGATGGTCTGTCACTCCCGATTGCACAATATAAGTACCTTTGGGATAATACCTTAACCGCATATTATCCTGCAATGCCTGAAGTGCTTCGTCAGAAACGGGATAGATTTGCCTGATCTTGTCAATGATGTTTTTCATTTAAAGGGAATTCATTCTTCTGCTTACAAACTTACATAATTTTATCAACTCTTTAAAATATATGCCTTAATTCCTCCGTTTTATTAGGAGAATTAAGGCATTAACCGGTATCTTTTTTAGTTGTTCTCAGGAATATTTTTCCAATTTGACGGCACATATTTAGCGTCCCACATATATGGGACGGTCGTACCACAACTGTGAGACGATCATCCCACATATATGAGACGATCGTCCCACAATTGTGGGACGACAAATATTGCCTTATAAATCATAAAATAATAAGGAACTAAACAATAAAATAATAGGGAGAAGAAGAAAAATTACCTAGTTGATTCAACATTAAATGATACTAATCATGGGGGGCACTGCAGAAAGTCCGATATGAGCCTTTTGTATGTAAAGGGGTTTATAGTACTGAACCTCCTCCAATAAGGCCAATCATGAAGAAAGAAGTTTCAAGATTAAAAACGGAATTACCCCACAGGGAAAACACAGAAGCATATATTCGTAAGCTTGAACAGGAACTTTTATATGCCAAAGCCGAGTGTGCCTTCTTAAAAAAATATCAGGCCTTAATTCGCAAGCAGAAAAAAGACAAACGTTGATTGCTGCTAAAGTGTCAGCCATCCATGAATTAAGGCCTCAATATCCCTTGGGGGTATTATTAAAGGTGGCAGGTGTTGCCCGCAGTACGTATTTTTATCAGCGGGCGAAATCCGGGAGGGCGGATAAGTATACTACCCTCAAATGTGATATTGTATCCGTCTTCAGAAAACATCAGGGCAGGTATGGCTACCGCCGTATTACTGCCGTATTGCGCAAGAATGGATTGAGTGTTAATCATAAAACAGTACGTAAGCTTATGGGAATTCTCGGGTTGGCCTGTAAAGTCAGACATAAGAAATATAACTCTTATACGGGAGAGGTGGGCAAAACCGCCCCTAACCTGTTGCAACGTCATTTTACAGCCCAAAGACCATTGGAGAAACTGGTTACCGACGTTACCGAATTTCATTTGTTCGGTCAGAAAATCTATTTATCGCCCATTCTGGATTTGTATAACCGTGAAATAGTCAGTTATAACATAAGTATGCACCCCAATCTGGGAATGGTACTGAAAATGTTGCGTGAACTTATGCCAAAGTTAAAAACAGACCGGAAGGTATTGATTCATTCGGATCAGGGAAGTATATATCAATCCAAGGAATACCAAAACATGCTCAGGAAAAACGGAATAATACAAAGTATGTCACGCAAAGCAAATTGCTGGGATAATGCAGTGATCGAAAACTTCTTTGGAACGATTAAATCCGAGTTGCTGTATTTGAAAGATTTTGTATCGGTAAAGCAATGTGTAAAGGAAATTAAAAGATATATCAGATATTACAATGAAGAAAGAATTAAACTAAATTTGGGAGCAGTAAGCCCGGTAGAGTATAAAAATATGTATTACGAAAATAAGTATTAAAATGTCCAACTTTTGGGGTGCACTTCAAGCATAACAACCCTTCACCCCGAAACTCCTTACAGCAAGTAGTTTCAGAAGGGTGAAGGTGGTGAAGGTTTTAACTATGGTTTCGTGTATAGGGAATATTTTATCAGAGGCAACCTTTTGTGGAAGGCAATTCATAATGATAGATGTCTCTCTTGACAGCCATTTTCAACGCCCGTGCCAGTGCTTTGAAGATTCCCTCAATTTTATGGTGTTCGTTTTGCCCTTCTGCTTTGATGTTCAGATTCATCTTTGCCGAATCGCTCAGGGATTTGAAGAAATGCAGGAACATCTCGGTAGGCATCTCACCTATTTTCTCACGTTTGAACTCTGCATCCCATACCAACCACGGACGACCACCGAAATCAAGACAAACGGAACAAAGACAATCATCCATCGGCAGGGAGTAACCATAACGCTCAATTCCCCGCTTGCTCCCCAAAGCTTGATAAATGCAGTCGCCCAAAGCTATTGCCGTATCTTCAATGGTATGATGCTCGTCCACTTCCAAATCTCCTTTTACCCGGATAGTCAAGTCCATGCCCGAATGCTTTCCTATCTGCTCCAGCATGTGATCGAAGAAGCCCAGCCCGGTAGTAATGTCACATTTACCTGTTCCGTCGAGATTGAGACTGACGTAAATATCCGTCTCTTTTGTGGTGCGACGCACTTCACCCCGACGTTCCCCGGCAAAGAGAAACTCGGTTATCTTGTCCCAATTGGTCGTAGCAAGCACACAAACATCTTCCAATCCCTTTTCTTTGAGTGATTCTTTTGAATCTTGCAGCAAGATAGCTTTGCAACCAAGATTCTTTGCCAGTTCCACATCCGTGGGGCGGTCGCCAATCACAAAAGAACCCGCAAGGTCATAAGCACCTGTTTCCATATATTTGGTTAACATGCCCGTTCGTGGTTTGCGTGTAGGCGCATTGTCTTCGGGAAAGCTGCGGTCTATCAATATATTGTCAAACGTAATACCCTCTCCTTCCAATGTTTTCAGCATCAGGTTATGAGCAGGCCAAAAGGTTTCTTCCGGGAAAGACTCCGTACCCAGCCCGTCTTGGTTGGTTACCATTACAAACTCGAAGTCGAGCTTGCTGCGGATAAACCCTAAGTTGCGAAACACTTTCGGATAGAACTCCAACTTTTCAAGACTGTCCAACTGGTAATCTACGGGCGGTTCTATGACCAATGTCCCGTCACGGTCTATGAATAATGCTTTTTTCATCTTTCCACAATTAATATTCATACATCTTCAAGGCTTCAATCAGAGTGGTGTTCTCGTGACGTGTACCTACCGTTACCCGCAAACAGTCTTTGCATAAAGAAACCGAGTTTCTGTTTCTTACAATAATACCTCTGCTTACCAAGTAATCATACACTTTCTTCGCATTCGTCACCTTGGCAAGAAAGAAATTGGCATCAGACGGATAGATACAAACACAACAAGACAACTTTCCAAACTCTTCTTCAAGCCACTCACGCTCTTCAATCAATGTGTTTACCCATCTGTCCACCTCATAATATTTATGGAGTATTTCCAAAGCCTGTCTCTGGGTGAGCAGATTTACATTGTACGGATACTTAATTTTACTGAATATGCCGATAACATCCGGCGAAGCAAATGCCATTCCCAAGCGAATAGCTGCCGATGCCCATGCCTTGGAGAATGTTTGCAACACAATCAGATTGGGATACTTATCTAATTCTTGCAAGAAAGAAGGGGCATTGGAGAAGTCGATATATGCTTCATCGACAATAACCAAACCTTCGAAATTATTCAAAGTCTTTTCTATTTCTTCCCGGCTGAGGTTATTGCCACTCGGATTATTAGGCGAACAAAGGAATATCAGTTTGGTGTGTTCATCAGCGGCTGCAAGCAAATCATCCGCTTTAAACCCGTAGTTTTCATCCAACAATACTTTACGGTATTCCACATCATTCACCTCCGCACATACCTGATACATGCCATAAGTGGGATCTATTGCCACCACATTGTCAATGCCCGGTTTGCAGAAAGCACGATAAACAAGGTCGATTGCTTCATCACTGCCATTTCCCAGAAATATATTCTCGGGACGCACTTTCTTAATGGGTGCAATAGCAGACTTCAAATCACGTTGCATCGGATCGGGATAACGGTTGTGAGGACCGTTATACGGACTTTCGTTTGCATCCAGAAACACGGATGCTTCCACTCCTTTATATTCATCGCGTGCCGAAGAATATGGTTTTAAGTTCCATATATTCGGGCGGGTTAAGTCTTTTAGGTCTTTCATTTTAATCTAAGTGTTACTGCGTTTTTATGTGCATCGAGCTGTTCGTTGGCTGCCATTATTTCAATAGCAGGACCTATTGCCCGAATGCCTTCTTTGGTAATCTCCTGAAAAGTAATCTTGCGGATAAAACTATCCAGACTCACACCGCTGTATGCTTTGGCATATCCGTTGGTTGGGAGCGTGTGGTTTGTTCCCGAAGCATAATCTCCCGCACTTTCGGGAGAAAGGGAACCTAAGAACACAGAACCGGCATTAACAATGCGTTCGGCTATATCCATATAGTTTTCAGTTTCAATAATCAAATGTTCCGGAGCATAGTCGTTTGTCATGGCTATTGCTTCTTCCATGTCATTTACCAAAATCAGTTTGCTGTTCTCCAAAGACTTTGCAGCAATCTCTTTTCTCGGTAATTGCGCCAACTGCTTCTCCACTTCTTCTTTTACCTTCTCAATCAATGTGGCAGATGTAGTTATCAGCATAGCCTGACTATCCACTCCGTGCTCTGCCTGTGACAATAAATCGGCAGCAACAAAGGCAGGATTGGCAGAAGCATCGGCAAGCACTTCTACTTCCGATGGTCCGGCAGGCATATCTATTGCCACATCATGCAAGGAAACTAATTGTTTGGCTGCCGTTACATACTGGTTGCCCGGACCAAATATCTTATATACTTTAGGCACGCTTTCCGTTCCGTAAGCCATTGCAGCAATAGCCTGCACGCCACCTGCTTTGAATATTTTATTTACTCCGGCAAGCTTGGCAGCATAAAGGATGGCAGGATTAATTTTACCTTCTTTATCGGGCGGGGTGCATAGCACAATTTCCTTACACCCGGCAATGCGGGCAGGAGTGGCAAGCATCAACACAGTAGAAAACAGAGGTGCTGTTCCTCCCGGAATATATAAACCGACTTTTTCAATAGCCACCGCTTTTTGCCAGCAAGTCACCCCCGGCATAGTTTCAACCTTCTTACCAGTGAAACGCTGGGCTGCATGAAACGTTTCAATATTCTTCATCGCCAAACGGATAGCTGCTTTGAGTTCCCCACCTACCAAAGTGCCGGCTTCGTCTGCTTCCTCTTGCGTAACAGCCAAATTCTTTAACTGTACTTTGTCAAAAGCAGCTTCACACTCCAACACAGCTTTATCCCCTTCCGCTTTTACGCGATCCAGTATCTTTTGTACCGTATCATTCAAGTTGGCAGCATTCAGTGCCGGACGTTTCAGCAGTTCCGTCCAGTCTTCTTTCCGTGGATAATTGATTTCTTTCATAGCCTTAATATTAAAGAATCATTTTCTCGATAGGCAACACCAAAATACCTTCCGCACCAAGTGCTTTCAGTTTACCGATAATTTCCCAAAAACACTTTTCATCAAGAACAGTATGCACAGAGCACCAGCCTTCTTGTGCAAGAGGCATTACAGTGGGGCTTTTCATACCCGGAAGTACTTCAATAATCTCACTCAGTTTCTCTTTAGGTGCATTCATCAACACATACTTTTTATCTTCGGCAGTTTTAACAGCATCCATACGGAACAGAAGTTCGTTAAGTACTTCTTTCTTTTCATCGCTCATATTTTTATTACCAATGAGCAGTGCTTCCGACTTCATCACGACTTCCACTTCTTTCAAACGATTGCTTACAAGCGTAGAACCGGAGCTTACTATATCAAAAATCGCATCGGCAAGTCCGATACCCGGAGCTACCTCCACCGAGCCTGTGATTACATGTATCTCAGTATTCACTCCATTTTGTTTCATAAAGTTCTCCAAAATTACCGGATAAGAGGTTGCAATCTTCTTACCTTCAAACCATGACAGTCCGGGATATTCAATATCTTTGGGCATAGCCAGTGCAAGACGGCATTTGCTAAATCCAAGACGTTTAATGATTTCCGCGTCTTCCTGTCTCTCCACGAATTCATTCTCGCCCACAATGCCCAAGTCTGCCACTCCCGTAGCTACGGATTGAGGAATATCATCGTCACGAAGAAACAAAACTTCGATAGGGAAATTAGACGACTGCACCAAAAGACTTCTTTTCATGGTACTTAACTTAATGTCTGATTCTTCGAGAAGTGCCATTGTTTCTTCAAACAATCTTCCCTTTGCCTGCACTGCAATTCTAAGCATATCTTTTATTTTATTTGGTTATTAACAACAAAAAAGGCTTACCTTTCCGGCAAGCCTTACTATATCATTCTATACAAAATCATACACGCCCACCGAGTTATTCGTCAGGAGAATGATGATGATGTGTAGTTGTTCTAATCATAATTTTCTTTGTTTAATGCGACAAAAGTAAAGTAATCAAATTACAATTCCAAATATTTATCACAAAAAGATTGCAGATAATTTAAAATTGATAGTTACTCTTCCAAATTGCAACCCTTAAAGAACATTTCCTTTTCAACTTTCTCACGTGGAAAAGTGAAGTATGTACAAACAGCTTTAGTACAAAGTTCGTCAGCCGAATTATACAAACGGGCTTCCACTATCACAATGTTTCTCTTTACTTCCTGCACGGTGGCACGCAAAGTTATATGAGAATCTTCCGTACTGACCGACTTCATATAGCGGGTTTCCATTTTGGAAGTCACCCCCGATGTCTGCATCTTACGAGCAATAACCCAAGCACATATTTCATCCAGAAGAACAGCCTGTATTCCACCATGCAGTGTATTTAACCAGCCTTGAAAACGAGATTCCGGTTTCCAGATGCTTACTATCTCGTTTCCATCTTCATAAAATTCCATTTTTACTCCCGATTCATTGCTTGGTGCACAGCCGAAACAGTTATATCCCTCAAGACCTACCCACGGGTTAATAATCTTCTTCATATACTTCATCTTTAGGTTTGATTCTCAAAAATACGGATTATTTCCGAAAAATAAAACGCCGGAGAAAGTATTTACTACTTCTCCGGCGTTCTCTTATTTAAAAGTTCTTTCTATTAATCTGCCATTTCATTAATGCCTAAAGCCAACATATCCGCCAACTCGTCATACGAACGGTAGAGCCTTTCATAACAAGAAATATCCACAGCTACAAGCTTATTAAACATTTCAAGACAATACATGGCTTTACAAACATCGTCGAGTGCAGCATTCAACTTGTTTTTCACTTCAGTTTTATCAATATTGCATCCAGCAGCCTTAATTCTTCCGCCAGCAGTATTCACAGCAGACAAGAAATCTTTCACAAAAAAGGATTCTGTCTTATCGGGCGTCATTGTTTCGAGCAAGGCGATTACTTGATCAGCAATCTCCACCGATTTATTTTCCAACTGAGTGTAATCCATAATGAAACGGTATTAATATTATTTTTTCTCTTTCTTATAATTATCCAAACCTGTCTGCAAGAACTTGATGTACTTGTCAACATTCTCATCGTATGCATAAGAATGATTCAACGGCATACCATTGTTATCAATCAATACATAGAAAGGTTGAGCATTAGCTCCGAACTTAACCCGTTGCAAATAGCTCCATCTGTCACCCAAAGTTCTCAAAGTACGTTCAGTTCCGTTCTCCATTACTTTAATCGGTTCCGGAAGTTTTGTTTTGTTATCTACGTAAAGAGTAATCAAAACATAATCGTTCTTCATGATGTCAGCAACTTTCTGGTCTGTCCAAACAGCCAACTCCATTTTACGACAGTTTACACAGCCGTAACCGGTAAAGTCGAGCATTACAGGTTTACCTACTCTCTTGGCATATTCCATACCGGCATCATAATCATCAAACTGAGCATGTACTTCATTGTTATACAAGTTGAAATCCTGAGTCTGCATAGGAGGAGCAAATGCACTTACAGCCTTCAAAGGTGCACCCCACAAGCCCGGAATCATATAGATAGCAAATGCCAAAGAGATTAATGCCATAAAGAAACGTGTCACAGAAACTTTATTGTCATCATCATCGTGAGCAAATTTAATCTTACCTAATAAATAGAAACCTAACAAACCGAAGATTACAATCCACAAAGCGAGGAATGTTTCTCTATCAAGAATTCCCCAACCGTAAGCAAGGTCGGCAACTGACAAGAACTTCAAAGCAAAAGCCAATTCAAGGAAACCAAGAGTCACTTTAATAACGTTCATCCAGCCACCTGATTTAGGCATTGATTTCAACCAAGACGGGAACATAGCAAACAGTGTAAATGGTAATGCCAATGCAATAGCAAAACCAAACATACCGATAGCCGGAGCAATAATACTGCCCGAAGTAGATACTTCTACCAAAAGGAATCCGATAATAGGACCTGTACATGAGAAAGAAACCAAAGCCAAAGTAAATGCCATCAGGAAGATTGCAATTAAACCTCCGGTTTTCTCTGCCTTACTATCTACAGCCGTACTCCAAGAAGAAGGTAATGTGATTTCGAAAGCTCCGAAGAAAGAAGCGGCAAACACAACCAACATCAAGAAGAACAAAATATTAAATACCGCATTGGTTGAAAGCGAGTTTAACGCACTTGCACCAAATACTGAAGTAATAATCAATCCTAAACCTACATAGATAACAATAATAGAAAGTCCATACATCCAAGCATCACGGATACCTTTCTTTTTGTCTTGCGAACGTTTCAGGAAGAAACTTACAGTCATTGGAATAATAGGCCACACGCATGGAGTAAACAATGCAAGCAAACCACCCACAAATCCTGCAAAGAAAATATATAACCAAGACATATCTTTCTGGGCTACAGTATTACCAAAAGCATTCAATTGCTCGATAACCGGAGTCCACAAGTCTTTCAATTCATTGTTATCAGTAGATGCAACTTCTGAAACGGGAGCAGCCACAGTATCAGCTACAGCAACCTCTTCTGTTGCAGCAGGTGCTTCTTCCTTTTTAGCTTCAGGGGCCGGTGTTGCAGCAGCAGTTGCTTTTCCTTTACCTTGGAAACTAAAGTCTACCGGAGTAGGAGGCAAACAGCTTTCATCATCACAAGCACCATATTCCAGATAACCGGAAATATCATAGGTTGCACCAGTTATCTTGATTTTCTGGAAGAAAGTGACAGAACCCTCAAAATAGCTCAACTTCATATCGAACAACTTATCAAAGTTCTCGATTTGCTTTCCTCTAAATCCTAATTTCCCTACTAATTCGGCACCTTGAATCTTGTCTACATTAAAAGTAGTTTTAACAGGTCCCCCATCAGGAATGTTGATAGAATAAACATGCCAGCCACCATCAATTTTTCCGTTAAACACGATTTCAGCTTCGTTGTCCGACAGCATTTTCAAATCTGTTGTCCATCTTACAGGTTCCATCATTTGTGCTTTCGCACCAATAACCATGACAAACAGAGACAGTAATAGTAAATTTAATCTTTTCATTTTATAACGTTATGTATGTGTTTTCAAAATTCATAATCTACACAAGCACGACCTTCTTTCACTTCGGCAAGAATCTTTGCAGCAGCAACATGGTCCGGATGAGTGGCATAGAAGTTAACATCTTCCAAGGTATCAAATTCGCTGTTTAGAGCGATATCATAGGCTTCGGCAGGATTCACATTCAATCCCACTTTTATTTTACGAATCACGGAAATCTTTGCAGGTAAAGCTTCGATCGCTTCTTTGAAGCGTTTCATTATGTCAAGCTTTTCCTCGTGAGACTCCATGTTTTTTAACTTAAATAGTACAATGTGTCTGACCATACGTTGTTTTATTAATAATTTGTTCTATTTTTGTATTACAATTAAAATGCAAAAATAATTCATTTGTTTCAATTATACACTATAAATTCATGTTAATAATCGGTATAGCTGGCGGAACTGGCTCAGGAAAGACCACCGTCGTAAGAAAAATCATCGAAAGTCTTCCTCCGGGAGAAGTAGTTCTGTTGCCGCAAGACTCTTATTATAAAGACAGCAGTCATATTCCGGTGGAAGAAAGACAAAATATCAACTTTGACCATCCGGATGCATTTGAGTGGAGCCTGCTTTCCAAACACCTCAGTATGTTAAGGGAAGGAAAAAGTATTGAGCAACCCACTTATTCTTATTTAACATGTACACGTCAGCCCGAAACTATTCATATTGAACCCCGTGACGTAGTTATAGTTGAAGGTATTCTTGCCTTATGCGATAAAAAGCTACGCAGCCAAATGGATTTAAAAGTTTTTGTAGATGCCGATCCTGACGAACGTCTTATTCGCGTTATCCAAAGAGACATTGTTGAGCGCGGACGTACAGCAGAAGCGGTTATGGAACGCTACACCAGAGTGCTCAAACCCATGCACTTACAATTTATTGAGCCAAGCAAAAGATATGCCGACTTAATCGTTCCACAAGGAGGTAACAACCAAGTGGCAATTGATATTCTGACAATGTATATTGAGAAGAACCTGGGAATAAAAAAATAATAAAAATGATACTATATGCGTAAACTATTACCGATATTTCTCCTTCTTTTATTACTCATCGCTTGTCGTAATACCCCACACAAGCCCGGAGAGGAATCTTCGTATGATCTTCCTCAAATGAAAGACAGCGGAGAATTGGTAGTACTTACCATGTATAGTTCCACATCTTATTTTATTTATCGCGGGCAACCTATGGGTTTCCAATATGAACTTAGCGAACAGTTTGCAAAAGCATTAGGTCTGAAACTCCGTGTGGAAGTTGCTAACAGTACCAAAGAACTGGTTAACAAGTTACTTGCCGGTGAAGGAGACATGATTGCTTACAACTTACCCATTACTAAAGAACTAAAAGACAGTCTTACCTATTGCGGAGAAGAAGTTATCACTCATCAGGTAATCGTTCAAAAGACAAACAGAGGTAGCAAACCATTAACAGATGTCACTCAGCTTATCGGAAAAGATATTTATGTAAGACCGGGCAAATATTACGATCGACTCGTCAATCTGGACAAAGAACTGGGAGGTGGCATTCATATACATAAAGTTACAGGAGATAGTATTACGGTAGAAGATCTCATTACGCAAGTTGCTAAAGGACAAATACCTTATACTGTTGCCGACAATGATCTTGCCCAACTCAACAAAACGTATTATCCTAATCTCAATATTAATCTTTCTATTAGTTTCGACCAAAGAGCTTCATGGGCGGTACGAAAAGACGAACCACTCCTTGCTGCTGCAGCCGACAAATGGCATCAGGAAAACATGACATCGCCTGCCTATCAAGCAAGTAGTAAAAGATACTTTGAAATCAGTAAAGCTGTTCCACACTCTCCCATCCTATCAATTAAAGACGGTAAAATATCACATTTCGACAACTTATTTAAGAAGTATTCGAAAGACATTGATTGGGACTGGAGATTACTGGCTTCTTTAGCTTACACAGAATCTAACTTTGACACAACAGCCGTTTCATGGGCAGGAGCCAAAGGACTAATGCAATTAATGCCTGCTACCGCAAGAGCTATGGGAGTTCCACCCGGTAAAGAACAGAATCCGGAAGAAAGCGTAAAAGCAGCTATCAAATATATTGCTTCCACTAATAAGAGTCTAAGTATGATTCCGGATAAAGAAGAACGGATAAACTTCATCCTTGCCTCTTATAATGCAGGATTAGGACATATTTATGATGCAATGGCTCTTGCAGAAAAATATGGTAAGAACAAATTCATCTGGAAAGATAATGTGGAAAACTTCATTTTATTAAAAAGCAACGAAGAATACTTCACTGATCCTGTCTGTAAAAACGGTTATTTCCGCGGAATCGAAACTTATAATTTCGTGAGAGATATTCAATCCCGCTTCAACAACTATAAAAAGAAAATTCGAAGCTGATTAGTACTTTTCGTAATGAATCTTAGTTTCATCAAATTTATCTTTAGGTGATTGTACACCTTCGGGATAGCCCACCGGAATAACACACAAAGGAAGTATATTTTCTGGCAGGTTAGTATATTTACGAACCACATTCATACGATCTTCATACGGATATGCAGCCGTCCATACAGCTCCAAGTCCAAGAGCTTCCGCAGCCAAAAGAATGTTTTCGGTGGCTGCCGAACAATCCAGATACCAATATGACGAACGAATCGAATCTCCACACACAATGATGGCAACACGGGCATCAGCCAACATTTTAGCATAAGGCAAAGCAGCAGCCATTGAATCTAAAGTAGCACGTTCTTTCACTACAATAAATTCCCAAGGGCGGACATCTTTACCGGAAGGAGCTGCCATTCCTGCTTTCAGCAAAGTAGTAATCTTTTCGTCTTCCACCCCCTTATTCAAATATTTACGAACACTTTTACGGGCAAATATGTTTGCCAATGCAGGATTCTCATTTGCAGAATCACTTACTTTATCAGTTGAATTACACGCCATAAAAGAAAAGCTTATTATTATAACCAATAATAAAGAAACAGATTTCAATGTTTTCATATAATCTATTTTTTAAATATGTTTCACGTCATCCAAACTTTCCGGATTGGAAGCATAACGTTCAAAGCCATTGATAAAAAGCCCCATATGATAACCATCCATCAATGAATGATGTACCTCCACACAGACCGGAAGCAATTTTCTACCATCAACTGTCTTTATTTTCCCAAACGCCACTTTCGGATTAGAGGCTTTTGAAGGATCAAAAGGTTGCAGAAAAGAGGTAAAAGATACCCAAGGGATAGTAGTCATAAAGATCAAATCTCCCTCTTCTGTCCCCGATTCATACTCATGGACTTTTTTATGCTCGATAATATGCTGTTGTTCGCATTCATCAAACTCTCGCAAAGTATCTTTCATATTCAAGTTGATATTGGTAAATGTTCCGTCCTCATAGCCAATAGTTTGTCCCACATTTACCTTATCATATATATACACCTCATTGTTTTCAATGCGTAAACGGAAATTCTCTATTTCATTACACATACGCCCCGCAATGTAGCTGACCGCCAAATTTATGGAATAACCATGTTCCTTTACGTATTGATATAATTCCGTAATATCGACATCTGCACCCAGATGAGCGAACGGATTCATAAAATCTTTAAAATAATAATACGTGGTCTTACGGTTCCAACCCTCTACATCAAAACGCTTTTTCATTATTTTACCATTCTAATTTTAATCTGTTCTTCCGTGATTCCTCCAAAGAAACTGTATTTGCTTTCTTATTTGCATTCTTTTCGCGAAGATCTTCATATTCCTTTCCAACTTCATCAACCAAGGCCTGTTTTGTTTGAGGATTCAGCAAACGGGCAGCAATACCGGCATTCTGGGAAGCATCTTTCACATGAACCACCGGAGCATGGTAAACAGGAGCAATCTTCAACGCAGTATGTAATTTGGAAGTAGTGGCTCCTCCTATGAGCAAAGGAATATCCAAACCAATCTTTTCCATTTCGGCGGCAATGTGTGCCATTTCTTCAAGAGAAGGAGTGATCAATCCGCTTAAACCGATAATATCCACTTTCTCTTCAATTGCCCGCTTTATTATTGTTTCGGCAGGAACCATCACACCCAAGTCTATGATTTCATAGTTATTGCATGCCATTACCACGGAAACAATATTTTTACCTATGTCATGCACATCTCCTTTAACAGTAGCTACCAATACTTTACCGGCAGTAGATGCCCCTTCCTGTTTCTCCGCTTCAATCAACGGGCGAAGAATGGCAACAGCCTTTTTCATTGTTCTGGCAGTCTTCACCACTTGCGGCAAAAACATCTTCCCTGCTCCAAACAGTTCTCCCACATAATTCATTCCATTCATTAACGGACCTTCAATTATATCGACAGCTTTACCATAAATCGGCACAGCTTCCGCAAGGTCTTCCTCAAGGAAATCACCGATACCTTTAACCAGTGCATGTTTCAAGCGTTCTTCCACTGTTCCGTCTCTCCATGCATCATGCCTTACAGTTTGAGTATCATTGGTAGATTGTGTTTTCAGGCTTTCCGCCAATTCTATTAAGCGTTCGGCAGCATCGGGATGGCGGTTCAAAACCACGTCCTCAATCTTTTCCAGCACATCGGCAGGTATGTCGCTGTAAATAACCGAAGTTGCCGGATTCACAATTCCCATATCCATGCCTTGCTGAATGGCATGATAAAGAAAAACAGCATGTATCGCCTCACGGATATAGTTATTTCCACGGAAAGAGAAAGACAAGTTACTCACACCACCACTCACATGTGCCCCCGGAAGATTCTTGCGAATCCAACCCGTAGCATTAATAAAATCCACGGCATAGTTATTATGTTCTTCCATTCCCGTAGCAACAGCAAGAACATTCGGATCGAAAATTATATCGTTCGGATTAAAATCTGCTTTATCTACCAGTAAACGGTAAGCCCGTTCGCATACTTCGATTTTGCGTGCAAACGTATCTGCTTGCCCTTTTTCATCGAAAGCCATCACTACAACGGCAGCACCGTATCTTTTTACTTCTCTCGCATGCTTCAGAAACTTTTCCTCTCCTTCTTTCAGAGAGATAGAATTCACTACGGACTTTCCCTGCAAACATTTAAGCCCGGCGATGATAACTTCCCACTTAGAGGAATCTATCATAATAGGAATTCGGGCAATTTCCGGCTCCGACGCCACCAAATTAAGGAAAGTAGTCATTTCCTCCCGGGCATCAAGCAAACCGTCGTCCATATTTATATCAAGAACCAATGCGCCGTCTTCTACCTGTGCACGGGCAATGGCGAGAGCTTCTTCGTATTTCTTCTCCTGAATCAATCGAAGGAACTTGCGCGAACCGGCTACATTACATCTTTCGCCCACATTCACAAAATTGATTTCCGGCTTCACTTCAAACAACTCCAATCCCGAAAGCCAAAGATATTTAGGCTTGGCAACAGGGACATGAGGTTTTACACTTTCAATCAAAGCATTATACTTAGCTATATATTCATCGGTAGTACCGCAGCATCCACCTATAATATTAACCAATCCCTCGTCAATGAATTCCTTCACCTCATGCGCCATTTCTTCAGGACTTTGATCATACTTGCCAAGGCTGTTAGGTAATCCGGCATTAGGATAAACACTGATATAATAAGGTGCGTGTGCAGCCAGATCTTCAAGAAAAGGTTTCAACTGCCTAGCTCCGAAAGAACAATTCAATCCGATTGAGAATATAGGAGCATGACCGACAGATGCAAGAAAAGCATCCAAAGTCTGACCGGACAAGGTACGTCCGCCAATATCCGATACCGTAACAGATAACATCAAAGGAACTTCCCGCCCCTGAACCTTCATTGCATTTTCGGCAGCATAAACAGCCGCTTTAGCATTCAATGTATCAAATATGGTTTCTATCAGGATAGCGTCTACTCCTCCCTCAATCAAGGCTTCCATCTGTTCTTGGTAAGCAGCAGCCAATTCATCGAAAGTCAATGCACGGAAAGCGGGATTATTCACATCCGGCGACATGGAGCAAGTCTTGTTTGTAGGACCAACCGCACCGGCAACAAAACGTGGTTTGGCAGGATTCTTACGGGTATATTCGTCTGCCAACTCACGGGCAACCTTTGCAGCAGCAAGGTTTATTTCACGCACATAATCCTGTACATGATAATCTGCCATTGAAACCGTTGTGGAACTAAACGTATTTGTTTCAATAATATCGGCTCCTGCTTCCAGATATTTCCGGTGAATATCCTGTATCACATCGGGGCGGGTGAGACAAAGCAAATCATTGTTTCCTTTCATCTGACCGGACACCTGTGCAAAACGTTCACCACGGAAATCTTCCTCACGAAGATTATATTGTTGAATCATCGTACCCATTGCTCCATCCAGAATCAGGATACGTTCGGATATTAATTGTTGAATTGTAGATTTCATTTTGCAAAGATACAAAATGATACGCCAAAAGTATAAAGAGAAGAAATATTTAAGAGCTAATTATTATTTATAACAGGTTCGTATATGTCAAAGAGAATATTATTTTCCGATGTAGAAGCATCTAAATAATAGTTGTTTGCAAAAATTAAAAAGCCGTTATTCAATGGACACCAAGCTGTCAAATAGCTATATCTTTTTGAAGGCAATTTGATTTCGTTTACTACTTCAAACTTAGAATTAAACACCGTCAAGAAAATATCTTTACTATTATATAATTCCTCCCTGTTTTTGTTTACATCAAACTCAACGCCGTTCAAATGTAATCTGCAATAGAGATCATATTTAGGTATATACATCACTTCATAAAAATGCAGATTTTCAATATCATATCTTAGAAATCCAACGGATGAAGAGTTCTTACGTGCTATATTTTCAGTATATTTGGTTCTTCCTCCATAAATAGAGTTTTTACTTGTTTCCAAATCCAACACATAAATATTTGATTCTATAGGATAATTATATATAATCTTATTATCATTAAAAGTAACATTCGGACTTTGCATATATCCATAATTTCCGCCAAAATCCGGTTCTACCGCAGACATAGAAAGTTCATATTTATTTATTTTATCTGAGCCATCTAAAAATAATTCATTAACGATATATTTACGAACATCATTAGAAAAACTTGCCGTAGTATAAAATAGAGATCTTCTTTTTTTATTATAAAATAACTTAACAGTAGCAATGACGTAATTAGTTTGTATTGCAACAGTTTCATTCTGTATAGTCGTTAAAGATATTTTGCTTTTCAAATCACCTGCTTTATTTATTAAAAAGATATTTTGTATCCCACAAATCCAAATAGAATCCATATTATGAACAAAAATATCACAGATACGCTCTATTCCTTTCGGTCCTTCCCCATCCAACTTTGTTTGAGAAATTTCACCGGTTTTCAAATTAATAAAATCCAAAGCATGTCTCTTATAGTTATAAGAAACAAACACATCTGCCGAATCTTGATGAAAGCACGATGAAAGATAATACTCTTTTAAAAAGAGTATATCTGTTTGAGGAGAAAACAAGACTTCTTTTTGATTAAAGTCTATTTTATCCGAGTAAACGTTTTCTTTTAGTTTGCCATCTTTACTTATCTGACAAGAAGATATACATAAAAGAAAAATGCACCAATATGGAAATAATTTATTTTTCATTCGAAATAAGGTGGATAACATTTAGTAGGCGATGGACATCCATATGAAGGATCATAAGACTCTCCCGGAGTTGGAAGTCTACATTCATTACCGGTATAACCCGGAGGACAAGGAAATACATAATATATCGGCTTATCAAATTTAAAAGTTAAAGCCTCAATATTCTCTAACATAATATTAGAATTATGTTCCTCTTGATAACTAAAAGCATCACTTGTTGCAAATAGGATAAAAATAGCAACAAGAATAAATTGGCAAATTGTCTTTTTCATAGATTTAAAATATTGGTTTACAAACTAAACTAATATTTTAACAACAAACAAGTAAAACGCCATATTTATTTTTTACATACCCTATTCACAATTTTTATTTAGCCTTTATCAATAATCAACTAGATTTATCACCGTTTAAACATCCGGTCCATCTCCCGTTTATCATCTTTTTCTTTCAAAGATTCACGTTTATCATATTGTTTCTTACCTTTTGCTAAAGCTATAACCAACTTAGCCAAACCTTTTTCATTGATAAACAAACGAGTAGGAACAATAGTCAAACCAGTTTCTTTAATGGCACGTTCCAACTTAGCCAATTCCTTTTTACTTAACAGCAGTTTACGGTCACGGCGAGCAGTGTGGTTATTATAGGAACCATAAAAATATTCGGCAATATGCATGTTCTTCACCCATAGTTCACCACGGGTAAAGAAACAGAATGTATCTACCAAACCTGCCTTGCCCAAACGGATAGACTTAATCTCCGTCCCCGTAAGCACAATACCGGCAGTATAGGTATCTATAAACTCATAATCGAACGATGCACGTTTATTTTTTATATTTACGGGAGCAAGTTTCATATTAATTCAAAATAACAGTCAGTTTATTAAATATAAATCCCAATACCGCGGGGCAAACAATAATGAGCAAAGATGCCATCACAGTGTAACTCATGCGCATCTTTTCTTCCACCTGTATCAATTTGCCAACTCCTTCCCAGACTACAAATACAACATAGAACTGGAATATCCATCGCAAAATGAAGAAACTCGGAAGCACTCCCACGATAATGTCCAATACAAAGGTAACTACCATTGCATACCCCACAAACTGTTGAATCAGTTGCAGGTTATCCTCTTGTTGAAACATGGTTACAGCCAATTTGTTCACAGCATAGGATGCAAGAAAATAGCCACCAAACAGACCGACAAAGATAGCACAACATGAAGTCATTGCTCTTTGAAAGCCCACAGCGGTCAATCCCGTATCAAAGATTGTACCGAGAAAGAAAGACAGGCCGCATAAACCTATCATAGGATAGACGAAAGTAGTAAATACTTTACGTCTATCCTCTAAACTAATTTCCTCCCATGCCTTGGCAGGAGAGGAAATCAGTAACATAGCTCTTCTAAAAAGTTCTTTATAATTCAATGATTATTATTTAGTTACATAATCTATTGTGTAAGTACCCAATTCTTCGTTAGCATCTTCCAACTTATCGGAACCGGAAACTTTTGTTTCATTGGTCAAAATGGTAATCTTCTTAGGATTTTCACCGGTTTTAGCAGCAAAATCGTTGACTGCATCTCTTATATCAAATGCTTTCAATAATGCGGGAACAAGCAAAGTCGGGTCTTTTTCTTCCGATTTATGACGAAGATACAACTTCATTTCCGTATCAGAATCTTTCACTGTGCTTTCATCATAATAAAGAGCAAATGAATGCAAACTTAAATCAGCTTTTGCCAAAAAGTAAATAGGCAAAACCAAGGTGTTTTTGCCATATTGTCCAAAGGCTGTCGAATAATAACCATTTCTCTCTGTCATATTAACGATTGTTGCATTTTCGAATGTACTGCCGTTTTCCTTGCTGCCATCCCCCATGCCGGTCATTGTTCTTTCATTACCGCAATTCACCACCCCTGTTACCTCTACAGTAAGCGATTTGGTTTCGCTGGTTAAAGGTTGTTCATCAGAATTATATGAATAGGAAAAAAGAACAATATCGCCCGAAGTCACTTTTTCCGCAGTAAAAAGTGCTTGGGAAGTAGGTATTACTTTTAAACCATTGACATCAAACTGAAGCCCAAGTCCGGTGCCATACTCAGCTCTACCGAGAAATACACCACTTTGAGTAGGATCATTACTCATACAAGAAGTAAAAGTTAAAGCCAAAGCAAAAACTACAATCGACAGTAAAGATTTGAAATGTTTCATTTTTTAATAAACCGTTTTATTGTTTTAGGAAATGCAAAATTACAAAAAAGATTCATACCATCACATACTACGATTTCCTTTTTTAGTATGTTTTATAGCTTAAATGATAAAACGGCTTAAATACTGCATGGAGAATTGTAATTTAACACTTAAGAAATGAACAGATACTCAAAACACAAGTATACTTAACCGACCTTCACCGCTTTCACCTCCCCAATCCCTTTCCACCAAATCCTTTAAGGGTGAAGGTTCAGTTTCACCACCTGATACACATTACCCCATTTGGTATGTTTACGCTTCATGCCGAGTGCAGTCAATACTTGGGGAAAGGTGGCGGGATTAACGCCACACATGGCAGCAGGATTATATTTGCGCAACACTTTAAATATCTCGGCAGCAGAAAGATAACTCACCGCATCATCATCGCTTTGCGGAACACGGAAACATGAGTTAAAGACATCTTCTTCGGGAGACTGACAATAAAATGCTGAATTATGCTGCCGGATTGCCTTTTCTTCTTCACCTGTGAACCAATAGCGTGCGCCTTCCAAAAGCTCTTGTTTCAACTGCGCATAAATTTATGCATGGTCTATATCGGCACAATTGATTTTATGATTAACCAAAACACAGATGAAACGGCGACTGCCTGTGGGATCGGTCAACAAATCGGTGCGGTTGGATGTGCCGATGAAAGAGGCAACGCGGGGCAACTCACGATAACTTTTCTGGTATGCCTTGCGCATATTCAATGCGGGCATCTGCATGAGATTTTTCAAAAGAGACATTTTCTTTGGGGATATTTTATCGAACTCGTCCAGATTCAGCAAACCCATTTCCGACATTTTACGTTCCACTTGCCCCGGCAATGCAAGGTCGATACTATCCGTATAATAGCGTTGCAACGCATCGGGCATCAGCGACTTGCAGAAAGTGGATTTCAACATTCCCTGCTCGCTGCTTATTAATATAGGTGCAACGGCGTTGGCATGCTTACCCGTAATGCCCATCCATTGTGCCACCAATCCACGCATCCACACGTGAAAAGCCGTCAACCACAATTCTTCATCACTTACCCTGCCGGCCAAATCACCCAATCTGTCCGTGCCGTCCCACACCGGGAGTTCGTCCAAATAAAGTTTGAAAGGATGATATTCCTCTATTTTATCGGAATTTACGTAACGGTTCAAATCTCTGTCCCAACAATAGATACCTTTGGCATGGGCATCGATGCAGAGAGAATTCTGTTCGCGGGAGCGCAGCGGCACAAACTTCTCTCCCAGCCTTCCCGCTGGACGATATTCGGTTTCTTCCGTCAACACATTGAAACGAAACTCATAACAGGTGGTGAGAAACGCTTGCAGGCGTTCGGACAAAGAACGGTTTCCCATATTCCCTTTTCCCGCCGTTTTTTTCTTTTTACTCATTACTAACAAGACACAGACAGCTTTCCATAATTTTTTAATCATTTTCATTGTTCTTTTTTTTAAGTTGTCCGCAAATATATAGTCATAAAAAGGGGATTTCCAAATATCCGGAGCATTGCGCGGAAGAAAAGTGAAGTTATAAAAATAACCCGGATAATTTATGGTTTTAACGGTATAAAGTCTTATATTTGTACTGAAGAATTTAGCGTCCCACAATTGTGAGACGATCGTCTCATATATGTGGGACGATCGTCTCATGGTTGTGGTACGGTCGTCCCACAATTGTGGGACACTAAATTCTTCGGCAGTAACACAAAAATTCATCCCATTAAAACAAAAAATTATGGCTGTTAAATTTGATTTCTATAAAACGCCGATACCGGCAGACAGGTTACAAAAGAAACGTTACCATGCCAGAGTGGCATCTTATAAGACGGTTGACACCGAATATATCGTTAAGGACATCCAAAGCCGGTGCTCGCTCACAGAAGGTGATGTGCTTGCCGCACTCAGTGCACTGGGTGACTCGCTTGCCTACCATTTGGGGAACGGACAACGTGTGCACCTGGACAACATCGGATATTTTCAAGTGACACTGCAATGTGCAGAGACTCGCGATCCGAAAGAAACACATGCGCAAAACGTGAAGTTCAAATCCGTGAAATACTTGGCAGACCAAGCATTGAAAGATAAGTTGAAAGCCTTAAAGACCGAACGCACACGGAAATGCAAACACTCCACAGACCAATCGGAAGTGAGGATAGACATGAAGCTGAAAGAATATTTCAGCGAGCATTCGGTAATGACAAGAAAAGATTTTGAAAGCATTTGCCACCTGACAAGAACCACAGCCATACGCCAACTGAACCGCCTGAAAGAAGAAGGGAAGCTGAAAAACATCAACATAAGAACTCAGCCGATATATGTTCCGTGTCCGGGATATTACGGGACGTCCGTCACCGGTGAAGAGTAAAAGGGTTCACCCGCAAATACTGATATAGAAAGGGGAATAGAGAAAGTGAAGGTGGTGAATATTATATTCAGATAATAAAGATATGAAAGGAAGTATAGGCAATGGAATGTCTCTACTTCCTTATTTTCCATCAAATAATCAATATTGAGACAGAACGAAACTATTCTATCCCTGCAAACTGATCCAGATGCTCGTCTACATATCCGGCAATCAACGCAGTGACTTGTTCTTCCATTTCCATGAACTCCTCTTCCAGTTCATCAAACGCTTCATATTGCTCATACATTGCCATGAACTCATCTTCGGTACGCTCTTTTTCCAAATCCGCTTTATGCTCATCGTATATCTTCTTGGCTTTATAGATAAGCTTCGAGAATTCGTCCGCGCCAAAAATACGCATGGCTTTGGCAAAAGGATTATCGAAGATGTAAGGACCGTAACCATTTTGTATCAGTTGCACAAAACCGCCTTCGAGCACTTCTTCGCGGAAGAAATGATAACCCAACAACGAATGTTGGTGCCCGTTGAGCAAAGGCATCGTTTCGACATTGAGACTGCCACCCGTCACTTCCAGGTATTTATCGGTAAAGACTTTAATAAATTCATCCATCCCCTGTGCTGCCGCCTCTTTCAAAGCTGCGTCGGAAACTATGATTTGTTTGGGTTGTTCCATAACTATGTGCTTCTTATATTATAGGACAAAGATAAGTGTTTCCAAATTAAAAATGCTACCTCGACCTTACAAAAGGAATAATAATCAAATTTATTTTAATTTTTTAGTGAAAAAGTGAGCGGAGGCTGATTGGTAAAACCAATAAAACGACTAACTTTGTGGTCGAATTTAAGAAAGGCCTTTTCTCTTAACTGCTTTCTTAAACGACAGACTACGTAATTATTTAGTGGTTACATAATTTTTTAATTCTATTACTTAAAAGAGCTAATTATGACTTACTCACAAGAAGTAGAACACATGTGTGTTGTGAAAAAAGGTCCTAATCACGGACCAGCTCCAATTCCCGAAGAAGGAAAATGGGTAAAATCAAAAGAAATCGTTGACATTTCCGGTTTAACACACGGTATCGGTTGGTGTGCTCCTCAACAAGGTGCTTGTAAACTGACTCTTAACGTTAAAAACGGTATCATCCAGGAAGCATTGGTTGAAACAATCGGTTGCTCAGGTATGACTCACTCTGCAGCCATGGCAGCAGAAATCCTTCCGGGAAAAACAGTTCTCGAAGCATTGAACACCGACCTTGTTTGCGATGCAATCAACACTGCAATGCGCGAATTATTCCTTCAGATAGTTTACGGACGTACTCAATCTGCTTTCTCGGAAGGCGGTTTGATTATCGGAGCCGGATTGGAAGACTTGGGTAAAGGTCTTCGCAGCCAAGTTGGTACACTTTACGGAACTTTGGCTAAAGGTCCCCGTTACCTCGAAATGGCTGAAGGTTACATCAAAAACATCTTCTTGGACAAGAATGATGAAATCTGCGGATACGAATTCGTTCACATGGGTAAATTCATGGACGAAATCAAAAAAGGTACCGATGCCAACGAAGCATTGAAGAAAGTTACCGGAACTTACGGACGCGTAACAGCAGAACAGGGTGCAGTTAAACACATTGATCCACGTCACGAATAATATAAGGAGGAAAGAATATGGCAATTAGAGAAGTAAAATTTGAAAGTCAGGACCGTCGTATCAAAGGCATCATTGCTGCTTTGAACGCTAACGGTATCAAAGACATTGAAGAAGCTAACGCTATCTGCGAAGCTGCTGGACTTGATCCTTATAAAACTTGTGAAGAAACTCAGCCAATCTGTTTCGAAAATGCAAAGTGGGCTTACGTGGTAGGTTCTGCCATCGCATTGAAGAAAGGATGCAAAAATGCTGCTGATGCTGCCGAAGCTATCGGTATCGGTCTTCAGGCATTCTGTATCCCGGGTTCTGTAGCCGACGACCGTAAAGTAGGTATCGGACATGGTAACCTTGCTGCAATGTTGCTCCGCGAAGAAACCAAATGTTTCGCATTCCTGGCAGGTCACGAATCATTCGCTGCTGCCGAAGGTGCAATCAAAATCGCTGCAAAAGCAGACAAAGTACGTAAAGAACCTCTTCGTTGCATCTTGAACGGTCTTGGAAAAGACGCTGCTCAGATCATTTCACGTATCAACGGCTTTACTTACGTTCAGACTCAGTTCGATTACTATACGGGAGAATTGAAAGTAGTTCGCGAAATCGCTTACTCTGACGGTGCTCGTGCAAAAGTAAAATGCTATGGTGCAGACGACGTTCGTGAAGGTGTGGCAATCATGTGGAAAGAAGGCGTAGACGTATCTATCACTGGTAACTCTACCAACCCTACCCGTTTCCAACACCCGGTTGCAGGTACATACAAGAAAGAACGTGTTCTTGCCGGTAAACCCTATTTCTCAGTAGCTTCCGGTGGTGGTACAGGTCGTACACTTCACCCGGACAACATGGCTGCCGGTCCTGCTTCTTATGGTATGACAGATACGATGGGTCGTATGCACTCAGACGCTCAGTTCGCCGGTTCATCCTCAGTTCCTGCTCACGTAGAAATGATGGGATTCCTCGGTATCGGTAACAACCCGATGGTAGGATGTACAGTGGCTTGTGCGGTAGACGTTGCTACTGCTTTGAGCAAGTAATTTAAGTTACTTAATACAGATAAACTCCTGTAATCCTTATGGTTGCAGGAGTTTTTTATTTGTGGTAACTTGACTTAGATAACAGATTGAAGCACCTTGCATCACTCATTATTTGGAGTGAATGAATGGTGAATCAGTAAGGAGATAACAAGATAAATCCTGCTTTATTTAAGTCCAAACAACTCATGTAAAGAGTAGCCAATTACCCCTCAAATCAAGCCATAAACAGGTTACTTTTGCAGCCGATTTGCAGCCGAATTTGCCATTCTTAAAAAACGGCTGCAAGAATTGGCATAATCAACTATAATACAATGCGATACACTCCATATAACATTTAATTTAAAATGGAGAAACATTGTACAATGGTTTACTTTTCATTAAGAGAAAGTAAGCAAAACAAAAAAGGTCTATCACCTATTGAGGTTTCAATCACCACTAACGGAAAGAGAATCTACTTTAGTACAGGTAAACACGTACCTGCTGCTGACTGGAACAAAGAGAAGCAAGCTGTAAAAGGCAAGAGTGAAGAAGCTCAGCTAATCAACGGTTATCTGATTCAACTACGGAATAAGATATATCAAAAAGAAATTGAGCTACTCCAAAAGGGTTATCTTATCACTGCTGAACTATTAAAAGAAGCTATCACAGATAAGGTGGAAGCTCTGAACGAGAAGACTTTATTGGATGTTCTGAATGAACATAATACAGAGCGCAAAGCAATGGTAGGTAAAACTGTTGCCCCTGCCACTTATTGGGTGTTTGAATATACAGGCAGACTATTCAAAGAGTTTATTCAGAAGAAATATGAACGTAAGGACTTATATTTAAGAGAGATAAACTTAGGTTTCATTCAAGGATTCCATGCTTACCTTTTAGGAGAGAAGAAGATGGGACAAAACTCCTGCACCAAGCATTTAAAGTTCTTAAAGAAGTTACTAAATTTAGCTGTCGCCAACTCTTATATATCCTACAATCCTGTAAATGCTTATAAAGTAGAACGTGAACCCGTAGAAGTGGATTTCTTGGATGAAGAAGAATTGAGGAAGATTATTAACTTTGATACTCCGCTGCCACGATTGGAGCGTGCTAAAGATATGTTCCTCTTTGGGTGCTTCACTGGGCTTAGTTACATTGACATTAAGACCTTGACACCAGAGCACTTTGAGAAAGACAGTACAGGCAGAATATGGATTAAGAAGCGTAGAGTTAAAACAGGAGTTCTATCACGCATCCCCCTACTCCCTATCGCCAAACTGATATTGGATAAGTACAAGGGTGGAGAGAAACTACTCCCTATTCAAGACCCTGCGGACATCAACAAATATCTAAAGGATATAGCTATACTCTGTGGAATTAATAAGCGAATCTGCTTCCACACAAGTAGGCATACATTTGCAAGTACCGTTACTTTAGCCAATAACATATCTCTGGAAGTCGTTTCTAAGATGTTGGGACATACCAATACACGAATGACTGCCCACTATGCCAAACTGATAGATAAGTGCATAGGCGAACAGATGGATAAACTCATGGATACGTTTAAAGGAGATTCTGATTACTAAAGCATATCCAACTCACAAATTCCCCACTTGTAGCAATGCAGGTGGGGATTATTTTTTAATTTTGTGCAGCATTGGAGCAGGAAGTACTTATGGAAGATAACCAGAATATAGAAGAACAGAATATTCTCCCCAAGATGGATAGAGATTTGTTAACTGAAATGGAGCAAAGCATGGAAGATGATTTCAAGCGTGCATATCAGCAGGAAGATGTTGCATCTATTCTTGACAGCATAGAATATATCAGAATCTATTGCAGGAACTTCCCTCTATTTAATGGGGACGACTACCAGCCACTTCAAGCACCATTCGCATACTATCGTAGTCGTAACACATATCTAAAGGAGCTGCCATTTACAGAAGATGAGTTCTATAATTTCACACTGATACAAGTGGCTCTCAACAAATTGGAGCTACAACCCCAACCAACCTTTGAGTTCATAGCATTCTTATACCACATCATCAAAGTGTGGAGCGAGAACCAAATAACCACAGGGATTAACAGGGTAAACAACATTCTCTCCATCTTAGAGGAACAGCCCAATGCCAAACTAAAAATGAACATCAAAGTAGATGGCAAGAACTTTTAGTTCGAGAACTCCTTGTTCATTCACTCCATGCTTGAATTTTATTCTTCCCATGAACAGGTTTCACACTATTTTGTGGAGCGAGAGAATAAAAGAGTACGAGAGCGCACTATCCAATATTCTTTGGTCAAGACATTGCTGGATTATCTTCCCATCAAAGTAAAGAAGCCAGAGGATGTAAAATTTGTACAAGCAGAAAGAGACTTAGCCCTATGCATCTTATATCTCTGCAAATTGCTCATGGGAGACCCTGCATATGTCTGCACTAAAGACAATAACATTACATTTGACAGCTTGATGAGGGCTTTCAAAGACTTCAACATTACGCTTAATCAAATGTTAACTTAATGATATTCAGTAGAGAAACTTTTGATTGATAAAACTTACTCTTATATACTTCACTTAATGGATATATCTTTGCACCGCTTTCAGAAAGCTGACAGGCACGTTGCCACAGACTAATCACTGAAAGTCTCAAAGACATGAAGAACTTAAATTTATTGTTCATCGAAGGTAACCGCACTAAAATTGACAATTCTAACGTAGTTGAATCTTACAACAAGATTAAGGCATGGGGATTCATTGAAACAATGCCTATTGAATACTTCCCAATGGAAGAAGCTAAGAATAAATTAGGCGGTAGAAAGTTGTACAAACCTACTATTGCTCGCAAGAAAGGGGAAGGCTCTGCTACTATCAGCAATTTCGAGATTAAAATGGTTGAAGTACAGGAAGCAGATTATGACAAGTACGACGGTGTTTGTGGCGATGGTCAGCATAGAACAATAGCCCTCATGTTTGATGAACTGAAAGGTGTTACGGCTACTTATCAGCCAGTAAAACTCTCTAAAGAGAATATGGATATATTGGCTTACATATCAATACGTAACAATGGCAGGAAATGGTCTAATGATGATTTTTATGCTTCCAATATTTCAACAGGAGATACTAATGCAGACTATATCCTTAATAAAAGGAAAGAAGGCTATATTCCTGCATTCCTTTTCAACGTTTATACTCTTGGAACATCCAATCTGACAGCAGCACAAATCAAGTCAATCCAACAAGGATATAAGAAACTCTCTGACTTTAGTAAAGTCCAAATCAGCCAAGACACACAAGATAAGGGAGATAGAATCTTAGCAGCATTAGAATCTAACAGCTTCATCTCTAATGATAGGTTTACTGGACGTTTTGGAGCAGGATTGAAAGCATTCTTTACTGAATGTAAGGATATAGAAGTGGTTGTAAACACTATCAACCTCATCAATAAAGAGAATTGGAATAAGTACTTCACTCCTGTCGCAGGTCAGAGCATGGAAGCCAAATCCTACAAGGAGGCTCTGCTTAAATTGGCAGGACAAGTAAAGGAATGACCTTTTAGACAGCCCATGTGACAGGTGGGCTTCTCTACTCCAAATTCTTGGGTTTGGCATTTCAGCCTTATAGAACTATCTCAAATTACCCATTATATGAACTTTAGACATATCTAAGATTCTATAATTGGGGTTACAGCTAACAGATTTTTAAAAGCCAACAATATATGATTACCAAGTTAGATATTCAAGAGAAAGATGGATTCCTTATCATGGATGACTTTCCTACGAACTGCATCTTTAACAAAGTCAAGACAGGTTGCGGTGCTACTACCATAGCACTTACCAATAACGAGAATTATATCATCGCTGTTCCAACCACAGAACTTATAGAGAACAAATGCTATCCAATTAAAGGTACAGACGGCAATGTGAAGTTTTGGAAGAAGCATGAGCGCAAAGCAGGGTTAAGTCCTGTTATTAATAACCTGTTTGGCTTATATGGGAATTTCACCTTAGAACTAAAGAAGAAATTAAAGGACTACTTATCTTCTGTTGGAGTGAAGAAGATTATCTGCACCTATGACAAGATAGACAAGCTGATGGAGTTTATCAATCCTAAAGACTTTAAACTGACGATTGACGAATATCACAATTTCCTTAAACAATACTCATTCAGAGATAAGGCTATCAATGGCGTGTTGGCTCACTTTAAAGAGTTCAAATCCTATTGCTTCTTGTCAGCTACCCCTATTCCAAACAATTTGAAACCAGCAATCTTCAATGACATTCCAGAATACATGGCTGATTGGAATACAACAGACGATATTACTGTTTATCCTTACCATACAGACAAGCCTTATATGGTAGCAGCCAAATTCATCAAGACCTACCAAGCTAAAGGCTGTCTGAATGTGAACGGCATTGAGAGCAAGGAAGCATACTTCTTCATCAACAGCGTTACTGAAATCAAAGCCATACTTAAACAGACGCAATTAACAGAAGATGATTATAGAATTATCTGTGCAGACAATCCTAAGAACAGAAGAACCTTAGAAGAATATACTATATCAAGTTCTGCTGACGCTCCCAAGAAATTCAACTTCATCACTTCCAAATCATTTGAGGGTGTGGATTTCCATTCTGAAACAGGATTATGCTTTGTGGTCAGCAACGTTCAGAACAGACACACATTGGTCAGCATTGATATGGATATACCACAGATTGTAGGAAGAATCAGAACCAAGTCAAATCCATTTAGGAATAAAGTAGTCCATATCTTCAACACTAAAGCTACTGACCATTACACAACATTTGAAGAAATGGAGCAGATAGTGGATGAGGAAGTTAAAGCTGCACAAGAAAGGGCTGATATGCTTAATAATGCCAAGCTATCAGAAGCTGCAACCAAGCAACAGGTTAATGAGATTAAGAAAGTTGGGGTTGAATCTTATCTATCCTATCAAGAGAATAAATTTATAGTCAATGACATGGTAGCCAAATTGCAGCTTTACAGTTACTATATTGCCACTGTAGTTTACCAATCAGACAAATCATTAAGAGAAACCTATGCCCAATCTGGAATAGTAACAACTAAAGGTAAATGGCATATCGCACCAGAGAAGTTTGTCAAGGAGTTAATTGTAAAGCCAACATTCAGAGAATTGCATAAACGATATTGTGAAATCAAAGCAAATCCAATGACATTCGACTTGCAATCCATTGATATAGAACATGAATACCCTATTTTAGGTAGAGCTTACCGCCAACTTGGAGTAAAAGAATTAAAGCGATTGCGAACTATCAAATCCATCAAGGAGGCTTTGGGTGAACAATAATTCAATATCAAATATTTTTAATGATACGCGAGAGGTGGAAAATCCACTCAAAGTAGTCCCCTTAATTCACAGTAATTTGACCCCTGTTAAATTTTCCCATTCTCCCTTCTGTTTATTCTTGTTTTCTTCGTATTCTTCCTGTCCGTTATGCCGGGTTCTACATTAAATTTCGTTTACAAATATAACGATTATTTTTTACTTTTACATTTCCGCAGCGACTCCCCGAAGAGTTCAATGCGTATGGCCTGATGCACAATTCTGTCCAGAACGGCATCGGCAATCGTCTTTTCTCCAATAACGTCATACC